>ERZ506896.263-NODE-263-length-46587-cov-7.299020_pt1 | contig 46587 bp, 60 predicted proteins | sample MGYA00513176_ERZ506896 | MGnify/ENA metagenome assembly ERZ506896
TTCCTCATACCGCCACTGGTTTATACAACCATCAGAATACGCACTTAGCCTAATGCCACATCTAATATCATCATTAGCGTAAATCCAACTGCAAAGAAAATCGTTCCAATATTCGAATGTTCCCCGGCAGACATCTCAGGGATCAGTTCCTCCACAACAACATAGAGCATGGCTCCCGCCGCAAAGCTCAGAAGATATGGCAATGCCGGGACGATCAGTCCTGCTGCCAGGATTGTGATCACTGCCCCAATCGGTTCCACGATTCCTGATAAAACACCACCAATGAATGCCTTTGTTTTTCCCATTCCCTCAGAACGCAGAGGCATGGAAATAATCGCCCCCTCCGGGAAATTCTGGATTGCAATTCCAAGTGACAGTGCAAGTGCCCCCATCAACGTAATCTGCACGTTTCCGGTCAGATAACCAGCATAAACGACACCGACTGCCATTCCTTCCGGGATATTATGAAGTGTAACTGCCAATATAAGCATAGTCGTTTTTTGCAGACGACTCTTCGGTCCTTCCGCCTTATCTGTTTGTTGATGCAGGTGTGGAATAATATGATCCAACAAAAGCAGGAATAGCACCCCTGCCCAGAAGCCAACTGCTGCCGGTACAAAAGAGAGCTTTCCCATTCCTTCTGACTGTTCAAGTGCAGGGATCAGCAGGCTCCACACAGATGCTGCTACCATGACACCCGCAGCAAACCCGGTCAGACAGCGCTGTACCCACTGGTTCAAGTCTTTTTTCATAAAAAAGACACAGGCCGCACCGGCTGATGTGCCGATAAACGGAATCAAAATTCCATAAAATACATTTAAATTCATTCTTCTCCTCCCTTGCGCATTTTATGATTGTCATTCAGACACCCCAATCAAAATGCCCTTCTGTTTACAGTATATGCTATATCCATGAAATAGTTTTTTCATGGTTTAAGTTAGTTTTATTTAACTCATATCCATTATATTCTCTTTTTTCCTGATCTGCAATATTTAATTAACCATTTCCTAAATTCTATCTCCCCTAAAAAACAAAATGACCATCTTTTCATTTCTGAAAATTATCATTGACAATTCAATGAAATACCTTTATTATATAAACATATTTATTTGGTATGTTTATATGATTTTGTTTGATTAAGGAGCGTGATCTTATGAATATCTTATGCTTTGGTGATTCGAATACCTGGGGATATAAGCCGGATAAATCCGGACGTTATGATGAAAATATAAGATGGACCGGACTTTTACAGAAAAAACTCGGATCTGGATATCACATTATAGAAGAGGGACTTTGTGGCAGAACAACTGTCTTTCAGGATGAGCTGCGTGAGGGCCGCCGCGGACTGGATCTGATTGGAGTCACAGTAGAGATGCATAACCCAATTGACCTCATGATCATCATGCTCGGCACGAATGACTGTAAGACACGCTACAGAGCATCCGCCAGTGTGATCGCAAAAGGACTTGATCAGGTAATCCGAAAAGCACGTCAGAATGCGTCCCGGCATTTTGATCTGCTTGTCATCTCGCCAATCCACCTGGGCGTTGGCGTCGGAGATGCCGATTTTGATCCGGAATTTGATGCAGCTTCTGTAGCGGTTTCCAGAAATCTGGCTAATGAATACCGCAAGATTGCACTCCAAAATCATGCTGCCTTCTTAAACGCATCTGATTTTGCTACTCCAAGTGTTACTGACCGTGAACATATGGATGAAAAAGGTCATGCCGCACTGGCTGATGCAATTTATATCTAAAAATGTCAATATTAAATGCGACACTTTTTTAAATTTTTTTCTATCCTATTTTTCTTACCTTTTCCGTGAATAATTCCCCTGCTGTCCTATATTCATGTATACGGCGTGGGTAGTTGTTTATCCAGTTTTCTATATTCTGTATCTCTTCGTCAGTCTTGCTGTCAAAGTTTTCCCCTTTTGGTATCTTCCGGCGCACCAGTTTATTTGTAACCTCATTTGTCCCACGTTCCCAACTGCTATACGGGTGGCAATAATATAGCTTTGTTCGTTGCTCTCCCTCATTCAATATAGAGCGTTCCAATTCCTCACAATATGCAAACTCGCTGCCGTTGTCTACTGTTATCGTCTTAAATACTTGCTTAAATAGTTCTCCCCATTTTCTCTCTAATCTGTCTACTGCGCTTACCACCTCTGCTGCCGTGTGTTCTGGCAGCTTAAAAATAATTTCCGCTCTGGTCTTTCTTTCCGTCAGTACAAGCAGACTATTTTTTGATTTTCCACGTTTACCTATTACGCTGTCCATTTCCCAATGTCCAAACTCCTTACGCTCTTCCACCTCGTCCGGGCGCTTTTCAATGCTTGTGCCTGCTGCCGCTCTGGTCTGTTGCTTATTCACTTTGTTATATTTCCGCTTTTTATTTTTCTTCACTGGCAGATTTTTATTTGTCAGCCTTAAAAATATCCCCTTATCAATATAGCTGTAAAGAGTGGTTACGCATATCGTTGTTTTAAATTCCCCCTCTTTTCCCTGCGCCTTAATTTCTCCCAGTACCGCTGCTGGGCTATAATCTTCATTTATTATTTTGTCCTCTATGTAATTCGCAAGTTTTATGTCATTCCCTATTTTAAGTACCCCGCCCTTACTTTTCAAATTTTCTCTATACTTATCTTCGGCAATATCTGGGCTATAGCGTTCCTCTGTCGTAAGGTCTGAATTGAGCGCCGTAAATATCCCCCGCTTTACTTCTCTGTATATCGTGCTGCGGTGTACGTGCAGTAAGTCTGCAATTTCCTTTATGCTGTGTCCTGCCTTTAATAGCGCCTCTATTTTTATCCTATCTGCCTTTGTCAGATGCTTAAAGCCCTTTGCCATTTTCTCTACCTCTCTTTTGTTCTATATACGACGAAAAGCCGCAAACTCTTTTACAAGTCTGCGGCTTACGCTCTTAACCCCATTTGCAGCATTTCTTACAAGCTGTATATTTCTTTTTCGCTTGGCTTAGTGGTATGCCCTTCGCATTTTTCATGCCAGAGCAAGTAGGCTTACTATGGTACTTCTTGCTGCTTTGGTCTACGTATACTATTGTTTCTCCTGCTGGCTGCTGTGCTTTTCTACGTTCTTCTACAATAATGTTTAACTCAATGTTACAACCGAACGTGTGTACCCCCCCCCAGAAATTTCCAGTATTTCTGCGGTATATCGGGCATCTGGGTATTTTCCCTCTAAATCTTTTGCCAGCTCTGCTGCAAGGTTTCCCAGCACCTTATTACCACATTTCACGTATGCGGCAGGCTCTCCATTGAAAATATACTTTTCTACCTCTATCTCTTCGCTTCCCGTCATGCTGCTTAAAATATCTTGTCTGTTTTCTCCGTCCTCATTATCATAAGTAACGCCCACTAATTTTGTTCGTATCGTTTCTGCTATCCTCTCATTTGTAGATGCAGGCGCAACGTGTGGCGCTGGCTTTTTGTCTGCCTGCTGTTCTGCTTTCCCTTTCGCTCCTGCAAACGCACACACTGCGGCAATTACCAGACAGCCCACCCCGCCCGTAATATTCCCGGACGGCAGCGCAGCTACTCCACTTACTGCAAATAATGCAGCTACTCCATAAAAAATCATTTTTCTTTTTCCCATAATAAGCCCTCTCTTTCGTTTTTACTTTAATTCTAAAATTTCATCAGCAGAGGCGTTAAGCTCTCTACAGATTTTTGTAAACACTTCCATAGTTGGCGTGCGTTCTCCATTTTCCCAGCGGCTAATATCCTTTTGATATACTTGCAGGCGTTCCGCAAGTTCTTTTTGAGAAACGCCCGCCGCTTTCCTTGCTTTTCTAATATTTTCTCCTATCATACTTTACCTCTTTTCTCTCTGGCTCTTAATACCAGTGCTACGCATAACTTTACTGCGCCTACTGCTACCAGAAAAATACCTAATTTTAAAATCATGCTCTTTACTCGGCTTTGGGTTTATGTTATATTCTAAGTAGGCGGTGGGCTTTCGCCCACCTGATACTTAATTTAATAGGTTATCTATTATTATAAGTATCGTTCCTACGATTAAGTCTATCAGTGCATTTGCTGCCAGCGCTTGCCATTTGATAGGCTTTTTCTTATGTTTCTTTTTCTTACCCATTGTGCCGTTTCTCCTTTCTAACGCTTTGCGTTTATTTGTTCTTTTCTCCTTTCCATGTTTTAATTATATACCCATTTGGGTATATTGTCAACACTTTTTCAGATAAATATGTAAAAAAATAAGGGCGTGCCGTACACGAACCGACACGCCCAAACACTTATACCAGCTTTGTGCAGTAATCAAGACTTACCCAGCCAGCGCCGCTTTTCAGCTTGCCCCAGCCTGCCGTACTTCCCTTTCCTGCCTTTTCTTCCACAATCGTAAATACGCCTCTGCCCGTATATTCCCCCGTTACTGCGTAACCTATGCCCGCTCCTGTTCTTATTCTAAGGTCGTCAACGTCAATCTGCACTTTATACGGCAGTTTCTTTGTTGTCTGCTTACTGTATACCGCCTTTCCGTCCCAGTCATAGACTGTATACCCCTCTTTGCAGGCGTTCTTTGCGTTTTCCAGTTCTTCAAACGCTCCCAACTGGCTTGCTGCATCTTTCCAGCTCTTGCGCACACGGTACAGCTTTTTAATGGCAGGCGCTACCGCTCCCCCTGCGTATTTTCTATAGTATCCGTCGCCATATCCTGCCCGCTGTTTCTTTACGTTTTCGCTCTGGTCTGCTGGCTTTTCGTACCCAGTAAGCACCGCATCAGACGCAGCACGTACAGACGTTGCATTTTTCAGAGTATCCATAACAGACTTGTACCCCTGCAATTCTTCCCACAAAAAGGCAAGCTGCATAGCAAGGTTTCCAATAGACACGCCCGCAGCTTTCGCATAATCAAAAAGTTCCTGCTTTCTGGTGTAAAAAGTCCACTGCGCCAGCCCATAGCCTGCACTATCATTTACAAAATTACCGTAGCTGCCAGCGTCTACAGCTTTTGTATACTCTTCGTCTCCCATTCCCAGCTTATTATTATAGGTATTCTGCAAATTACATGGATTAAGCCCACTTTCTGCAAACAGATTTCCCATTAAGCCAGCCACTGCATAGGCATTTAACCCTTTTTTCGTGAAAAAGTCCCAGATTTCTTTTTCTTGTACGTTCCCAGTATCCGGCTTGCTTTCGCTCGTTTTCGGATATACCGCTTTGCCGTTCCAGTCGTAGACTGTATACCCCGCTTTGCACGCTTTCTTTGCGTTTTCCAGCTCTTCAAACGCTCCCAGCTGGCTTGCTGCATCTTCCCAGCTCTTACGCACCCGGTACAGCTTATCTGTAGTCGGCGCTGCTGCTCCCCCGCTGATTTTCTTTCTAAATTCGTCCCATGTATGCGCTGTTGTATTATATACATACGGGTTCGGGCAAATCTTACCCGTAACGTCATAATGCCGGATAACATTAGACGCAGGCACATTGTACTTATCCATTAAATACCGTGTTAGTTCTGCCGCAGCCTCTACTGTTGCGTCCTCAAAATACCAGTCTTTATCTGTTGCGCCCATGCTGGCTGTATTTCTCTTTCTTACGCAAAGCTCAATACCGATACTGTTAGCGTTTCTGCACTCCCCATGCTTATAGCTGCTTGCCCCGCAGTGCCACGCTATATTAGCGTCCTCTACGCTCTGCCATATCTCCCCGTCAAACCCTACAAAATAATGAGCAGAGGCGTTACGGTTTCCCCCGGCATAATACTGGCAATTTTCCTTTGCGCCGCCCAATGCGCCTACGTAATGAATTACAATGTATTTAATGCGTGAAATACTTCCCTGATTATGATTGTATCCGCTTATCAGTCTGTTTATTTTCTTCATACTCTTTATGCCCTTTCTGAATTAAAATAAGCGCCTGCGGTTTTCCGCAAGCGCTCCGTGCTACTCTGTCTTACTCTTCTGTTACTTCTCCCTCTTCAAGTCCAATATTTGCACTGTCTGTAAGCCCCTCGCCAATGATATAGGCTACTACAGACGCTCCCGCCATAATCAGCGCTGTTACCTGCGTTGCGGTATTTTCTGCGCCGCCAGTTGCTACAATCATCATGGAAACAAACGACGCTACCGCCGTCCACAATTTTCTACTTGTCAACTTCCTTACCCAATCAATTTTTTTCATAATACTTTGTCCTTTCTTTACATATTCTGGGCTATCATATAAATAAGCCCCGTTGCCAATGCCCCCGCTACCAGTCCTACGACGGTATCAACAGCTTTTTTCTTTACTGCGTTCCATGCGTTCCCCGGTTCTTCCTCTAACCGTTTGATACGCTCGCTTTGTTCTTTCTGCTCTGATAGCATATCCTGCATCTGTATCACTAACTTTTCAATAGATGCAGTTAGCTTATGTATTGCTTTTGTGTCCTCTTCGATAACGGCAATACGTTTATTCTGTCTGTCGTCCTCATCTCTAATACGTTCCAGCTCTACCAGCAGCGCCTCATTTCCGCTTACCCGTATTCTGTCTCGGTTTCTCCACCATTTACCCACAATCTTGCTGCCCTTTCTTTTAATTCTCCTGCATCATAGCCCGCTGCCTGCTCCCATTGCTCCAACGTTTCCACCAGTTCCACAATCAACGCACTTTGCTGCTGTATGATTTCCTGCTGTTCTTCCAGCGTCTTTAGTAAGGCGTTTCCTGCCATTTATGAAATGTTGCCCCCTTTCTCTTCTGCTGCCTGCGCCAGCATGATTATTTTCTTTCGTAAGTTGTAGCTGTCGGCGTGTCCTGCGTGTCCCGTCCAGCTCTGTATACTCTTTTGTAACTGCTCTTTTGTAATCTTTCCTCTTTCGTATTTCTTAATGGTTTTCTTGATACGCTTAATGCTATCCGGTCGTACTTTCCTATGTGTTGCCCGGTGTTTGTATCCAACAAAATCTATTCCGTTCTTTGCGGCTAAAATCGTTGTCTTAGGGTTCAGCTCTAACCGCAGCTCGTCCCTTAAAAATCTTTCAATTTCTGCCAGCCAGTACCGCAGCTTTTCCTTGTCTGGGCTAAGTATTATAAAATCGTCCATATACCGCACATACATACCAACGCCCAGCGTATGCTTTGCGTACTGGTCTAACTTATTGAGATAAATATTAGCAAACAGCTGGCTTGTAAGGTTTCCTACTGGTATCCCTACGCCGTCCGGCATCTGCCCGTTATGGTCTATTATCCGCTCTATCAATACAAGCGCTTGCTTGTCCTTGATAATATTTCTGATTTCTGCCTTAAGTATCTCATGCGTGATACTCTGGAAATAGTGGTGTATGTCCGCTTTGATTGCGTATAGTGGCTGGTCTTTATGGTACTTGTCCCAGTCGTATAGCCAGCATTGCAGCGCATCAGAGGCAGCGTGCATACCTTTGTCTTTCCGGCAGGCGTAAGAATGGGAAATAAACCGTTTGTTAAAAATAGGCTCTAACACATTGTTTATAGCGTGCTGCACCACTCTGTCATAGAATGGCAGCGCCATTATCTGCCTCTCTTTCGGCTCATATACTTTAAAATACCGATACTCTCCCGGCTCATAGGCAAGCCCTAAAATGTCATTGCGTACCCGGTCTAAATTTTCCTCTTTATCTTTGGTAAATATCAGTACGTCTTTTCTGTACCTCTTACATTTTCTCGCCTTATTATAGGCTTTCTGTACGTTCCCGCAATCTGCCATAGCCCCAATAAGCGTAATTGTTTTTCCGTCCCGGTCTTTTGTATATCCTATCCTCTTCATTAAAAAGCTCCTGCCTTTCGCCGCAGCTACTAACCAGCAGCCCTACTTTTTCTCTTTGCCTTGCGGCGGGACAGCCACTCTGACTATAGACTATTAAGCATCTGCCTAATATAAAGTCCTTGCCAGCATTTCGTAAAACACTGCGCCTAAAATGCTCTCACTAAGTCACACGCCCCACGCACGCCGATATTCGTGTTGACATTCCACGGGTAATTGTTGCAATTCACGGCACGTGCGCCCGCATTAACGCCATTGTTCCAGTTGCCGCCCGCTATCAGCGCTGCCAAAGGGCTGTAGTAAGCAGCTGCCCCATATTTACGCTACTTTGTAGCCTTTACCTCTTCTATAATCTCTGCCAGCATTACGCCCAGCTCCTTTAGTTTCCTACAGCTTACGCCGTAATGCTGGGCGTTCATTGCGCTATATCCTAAGTCATTTGCCAGCCGCAGCAATTCCTTACTTTGCTGCAATGCTGTATCTGCTGCATATAGGTGGCTTTTCGTCGCCGTTTTCTGCCACTTGATAACGTCTTGCAGCATTTCCAGTATTGCGTTTCTGGTCGCTGTCTGTAGGCTGAATTTTTCATACTTCGGATATTTGCTTAGCAATGGATAAATGTATAGCAGAAAATCATATATTTTCTGGTGTAGTCTGTCGCTTTTATCTCTGGTCGTCATTTCTCAACCCTCTTGTAGCGGCTGGGCTTTCGCCCGCCGTCTACAGACTGTCACACGCCCCACGCACGCCGACAGACGTGCCGACATTCCACGGGTAAAGGTAGCAACCCACGGCACGTGCGCCCGCATCAACGCCATTGCTCCAGCCGCCGCCCGCTATCAGCGCTGCCAAAGAATAAGCGTAATACTGATAGATATTACCAACGTCGTACTTTGTACCCTCATCACGTAACGGGCTTTTTAAGTCCCAGCCCCAGCCCTCGCTTGCATGGTAATCTTTATTTGTTACGTGTTCTGCTCTGGTAATCAAATCGTTAAGCCATTCCCATACACGCCCTACGGCATCTACACAGCCCACGGCAGAAACTGCATTTACTACGCTGCCTGTTACTCCACGCTGTGTATTTGAGCTTGCACTCCATGCGTTTGTATTATTCTCTGCCAATCCCTGCGGGCTGCCAAAAGCATAGGCGCAAAACTCGCTGTAATCCGGCATACGCTTGCCGCTCTTCATCAGCCTTTCTGTAAATCTGTACCAGTTCATGCCCTCTGTGCCAGTCATAGGCGCACAATTATACTCTGATTTTAAGCCCTCTGCCCCGTCGTCTGAATTAAGGTAAATGTCTACCCATGTGCCACCGCCTAAATATACCATTCCCTCCGGGTTGCATTTTGGGCGGTGTCCCATAGTCCATACGCTGCGTGGTACAATCCCGTTGCTTACTGCACTTTCCCAGCCAGTACCGAAAAGCGCACCGCTGCTGTTTACTGGCTGTAAGTTGCTGTTTACCTTACGGCAGCGTCCATAATGAAAACCGCCAATTTTACGGCTGTTGCTTGCGTTCCAGCCGCTCGGATATGTAGAGTTAAGGGAAATAACATACTGCTCGTCCTGCGCATCTACCCTGCTGTCGCAGATATACACATAGTAATCATTTCCAACGGCAAACGTTGCCCCAGCATCCAGATTAGCCGCCGTAAGTTTCGTTTCTGCGGTCTTAAAGATGCCTGCGCCGCCTACAGCAATTACGCAGCCGCTCTCTACTGTCAGCTCGTCTGCGCCGCTTGCACGCAGATACTCTCTTGTCGGCGCTACAATGTCGCTGATTGTTGCCATTTTATTTACATTCAAAAGCGCCCTGCGGTCTGTTTTTGTTACGTCGTCCACCAATAATCTACTCATACTGTTTTAAAACTCCTTTCAGTGCCTTAATATCGTCTGCTGTCATTCCTGCTACCATTGCTGCCGTTTCCAGCGCAATTACACCGCCTGCCGCCTCTACGCCCTTAGACAGCGTTAATACGGTTCTGTCGTTCCCGTTTTCTTCCATTTCCCTTGCTTTTTCGCTCTGAATATGCGTAACTGCCGTTACCGTCCCGGTCACTCCGTCCGCATCAAATACCATGCCCTCTGCCGCCTCTGCGCAGTAATAAATTGTTACCGCCTTTTTCTCCGGCGCAGTTTCTACTACGGCGCACTGGATATACCTTTGTTTTTCCAGACTTTCAATTTTTCTTTCTAAGTCCGCTGCGTCCAGTTCCCCAGCTGCTACCATTGCAAGGCAGTTGTAATAATCCGCTTTTGTTTTTAATGTCTTTGGAAATCCTTTCATAGTATCCGCCTTTCCTAAAATGTATTTGCAAGATAGGAATTACCAATATATGCAACTCCTAATACTGCCGTTTCCTCTGTTCTTTCGTAATGCTGGCTCAACCATGCTGCACCCATATAGCACAAGCCTAATACTGCATCATGGTTATAATTGATACCCCAGCCGTTTTCTACCGCAGTAAGCCTCTTGTCAAGCTCTGTCAGCGCCTCTTTTGTTTCCTTTCCGCTTTCCTCTGCCTGCTGCCGCATCCCGTCTATCGTGGCTGCCAGTTCTTCAATTTGCAGTTGCAGACTGCCTGCAATATCTTCCCCCAGCTTGTCCTTAATGCCCTCAAACCATGTATTAAACTCGGCTTCTGCCTCTGTCTGGAAAAGCTGAATTTTTGCCATAAATTCTGTATAGGCTCTTAAAAGCTCCTCGTCCCATTTATCTAAGGTACTCTCAAAGCTGGTATAACGCTCGCTAAACTTATTCTCATATTCTGCAAATAAGCTCTCTGTCTTGCTTACGTATTGCTCATATACCCCGGCAATGTCCTTAAGGTACTTTTCCATATTCTGCTTGTATACGCTAAACTCGTCCAGCACCGCTGCGCTATAGGTCTTAAAGAAGTCGTCAAACTGCTTTGTCAGTACGCTTGCGTCTATCTCTTCCACCGTTCCAGTTACAATACCGCACACGCTGCTATTAAATCTCTGGTCTGTTATGTCTTTGGTCTGTATCTTTGTAACACCTTTTCCTACGTAAATATCCGCAAGCGCCAGCTCCCATATTTCCGTACTACGTGTTACTGCTGTCGGCTGTGGTTTTGCAGACGGTGTGCCTTTCAGTACCGCTATGTAAATATCACGCTGCGGCAAGTCCCAACGCACTACCACTCTGTCTACACGGTTAAGCGCACCCTCTGCCATGTCAAGCCTTATACTGTGGCTGGCTGGGTTTTTAAAGGCATACCCGTTAATAAACGCAAAACCCGCATTTACCTTTATTTCCATGCCACTGTACGCAATCACTTGCAGCCCGTCGCTCGGTTTTGGGAAAATACCGTTTGCAATGAATGTAGCAAAATACCATGCCCAGTCCTCGGCTTTATATACCCTGTCGTAATTTTCGCCGTCATATACTGCATTGAATGGTAAACAATTTGCCATTGTCCTTACCTCACTTTCCTAATTTTATCCACCAGAGTAGGCAGGCTTTCCCCAAATGTTGCCTCTATTTCTTCTGTGCCTTTTTGGTAAATCTCTTTTACCTCGGTTATCCGTGCATCTATCTGTATACCCCATTTTTCCTCTTTGCAAGTAATTCTGTCCCCTAAGTCAAAATCAACCTTAAACTTTAGGTTTGAGTTTGTGTTAATGGTCGATACAAAATTTATGTTTTTCCCGTATCCCTCTAACTCTGTTTCTCCCCTCGTCTTAAGCATCTGCAAATATTCGCTAAGCGGTATCGTTATCTCTGTTTCCCCGCTCTGGTATTTGCGTGCAATGTCTGTGGCATCACAAAAAACCTCGTCCAGCTCTATGCCCGTCGCTCCCTCTCCGTCCACGGTTACAATAGGCTGGCTGCCGCTGTCGTCTGCTGCTCCCTGCACATAAATAAAATTGCCGCAGTTTTCTATACTAGCTGTATATTCCTGCTCGTTTACATTGTCAAAATCTCTTGAAAATATGCAGGGCGTGTTACCCTCGTCGTTTTTCGCTGTAAGGTCTTTGCCCTTATACAGATAAAAGCCGTATTTCTTCTCTCTTTCGTTTATCAAAATGTCATAGCCCAGTTTTCCAGCCTGCGCCCGTGCTTTTACTTCTGTCCCCAGATTAGCACACACTTGGTTAGAATACTCCACTTGACTGCCTGCTATGGTTTCCTGCGTCAGCGTTTCAAACTGTTTAAACCGCCTTTTCTCTGCTGCCCCGCTGCCGCAGTTTTTCGTTACCATAGTATTTATTAAACTCTGGTTTGTGGCTGTTGCCACTATCTGCGGGTATATGCAGCGTTTTCCCAGCCAGCGGCTCAATGTAAAGCCCTGCGCCTCTATCTGCTCTAACCCGTTCTCGTCTTTCGTAATATGCACGTAGGTAATCTGTGCCGCCCTGCGCCAGATGCCGCCGTTTGCGTCTGTAACTTCCTGCTTTCCGTCATGCTTTACAATCACATTGCCCTCTATCAGCAACTTACTGTTATTGTCTGTAATCGGTGCAAGCAGGCTAAATGTTCCCACATCAAAATATTTTATATGCCATAAAAGACTTGCCAGCTCGTCGATTGCCCCCAGCGGCTCTATGGTTTTATCAAATACTCTAAGCTCCATACTTATACCCCCAGATATTCCTTGTTGTAGAAAATGGAAACTTCCATAGAATTTACGCCGCTTTCCGCATCATATCGAAAATTATTGTCGCCTATGGCAAGCTGCATATAAGTGCTGTCTACGTCCACATATCGGAAATAGTCTGTTTCCACTCCGTCACGTATCAGCTTTGCCCCCTTGCTGCCGTATTTTGTGCTTACTTCTATCGTGTCCCCGGTCTGCATTGTGACATTGATTTTAATAAATTCCCCAGTATCCACATTTAAAAGAATAGGGTTCTTTACTGTCCCCAAAGCCACAAATCGCACCCGCATACCTGTGGATACGTCGCCCTCATTATAGCAATCTACAATCACGCTTTCCGCTCTGTATCCGTAAATCATGCTCTTAGGGTTATCCTTTTCAATCACGCACGGAAAATGCCACGCCGCTACCCAGCTTGCTATATCTTCCTTTGTTTCTTCAACTTCCCGCCAGAACGGGTTAAGGCACTCAAGCGGTATAGAAAACTCCAACAGCACCTTTTTTCGCTCTATCTTCGGTTCTCCATGCAGGCGGCAGTTTATAACACGCTTAAAGCTGCCAAACTCATAGGAAAGCGTACCGTCAAGCTCTGGGTTCAATACTTTAAGCAGCTGGCGGCGCAGTTCGTATGCCTGCGCCTTGTCCCTTGTGTTGATATGCCCCAGTATATCAATGTCCCGTGCCTCGATACGCTGCCCTACGTAGGTGTCGCCATGCTGCCCCATACTGTTTGTGCTGTATACCACATTCGTAACGCCCGCTATTCCCTCTACGTCCTTGCTTACGTTGCAATGGTACACGCTTTCTGTGCTAAGCTCTACGCTCTCGCCTCTTTCATTTGTATAAGTCAGTTTTTCATATTCCATAGGCTACACCGTCCTTGCTATCATCTTAAACTGCCTTGCTGCCTCTTTCTGCTGCTTTGCATAATCTGTGGTATTTGCGTAAATATTCTGGATAACGGTAAAACCGCCACCAGCTGCGCCGCCTCTTGGTCTTGGTTTTGGCTTGTCCCCGTCGTCGTCAAAATCAATGTCTTTTCTTACATCAACCTTTACGCCAGTGTCAAACTCTCTCGGTATACTCTTCTCAATCATTCTGTTTACGTTGTCCATTTCATCAGAAAAGCCTACGCCAATACCCTGCGCCATGAATTTACCAACCTCGTCACGGAACTTTTTTGACGGGCTTTCAATTCCCAAAGCGTCCTTTGCTGCGTCGAGCAAACTATTTGCAAAGTTTGAAACTTTATCTTTCAGCCAATCCCAGCCAGAGCTTATGCCGTTCCAGATACCGCTTACAATATTGCTGCCGATTTTTGCAAATGTACTTCCAATATTTGAAAATACGCCCGTGATACCGTCAAGCACCATTCGCATACCCTCTACGGCTTTGTTTTTTACCTCTGTCCCCCACTGGGCTACTTTTGAAATTGCGCCGGATATGCTGTTATAGATTTTTTCCGGCACTTGTGTAACCACATTTACAATGCCAGTTACCATATTACCCATTACCTCACGGGCTTTTGAAAGCATATTGCTACCCCATGTGGCTACTTTTGTAACTGCTCCTATAATGCAGTTCCATATTTTTTCTGGTGTCTGGGTTACTATTGTCACAATTCCCGTAAGCATGGTATTCATTACCTCTTTGGCTTTGCTTACCATGTTTGCGCCCCATGTGGCTACTTTTGTAACTGCTCCTATAATGCTATTCCAGATTTTCTGCGGTATCTCCTTAACAATGGTAATAACCTTTGTTACAAATTCTGTAATCACGTTGCCGCCTTTTGCCTGCATACGTGCGCCCCACTCGGCTATTTTGTTTATGCCGTCCGCTATTGCTCCCGCAATCTGTCCCGGCAACTCTACCAATTTTCCTATAATGGTACTTACTAACTTTGCTGCTGCATCTGCAATTTTCGGCAGTCCCTCAATCAGTCCCGTTACAACAGCTACGATAATCTGTGGCATTGCTTCAATCAAAAGCGGGATTGCGTTAATAATTCCGTCTACCAGCGCTACCACAATCTCTGCGGCATTTTCCAGAATGAGCGGGATACCCTCAACCAGCGCATTTATGATAGCCGTTATAATCTGCGGCAATCGTTCGATAATCACGGGCAGCGCTGCTATAATACCGTCTGCAAGCCCAGTTACAAGCTGTATCGCTGCATCAATCAGCATAGGCACACTGTTTACCAGAGTTTCCACGATTGTAAGCACTGCATCTATCACACTTGGTATCAGCTCCGGCAACGCCTGCCCCAGCCCCTCTGCCAGTCCTGCAATAATCTGTACCGCTCCCTCTGCTATATCTGGTATCAGTTCTACAATACCGTCAATCAGCGTTGTTACGATTTCTACGGCGCTCTCTGTCAGAGTAGGAATAGCCGTTATAATGCCGTCCACGAAAGACGTTATCATATCTACGCCAGACTGTACGATTGTAGGCGCACTATTTACAATTCCGTCAGCAAGCCCGGTTACAAGCTCCACGGCAAATGTGGTAATTTGCGGCAGCATATCAGAAAGCCCGCTTACCATATTTGCCAGAGCGTCCCCGAAACTCTGCGCCATTTTTCCCATATCTCCGCCCGCTGCGGCTGCGCCCTGCTGCAATTCATTTGCAAACTGGCTGAAAATCGGCAACGCCTGCTCTCCGATAGGCATAATAAAGCTGGTCTGCAATATCCTGCCTGCGCCTTTCATAGCCTCGCCGAATGTGTCATACTTAACGGCGTTAATCTGCCCCATTGTGTCCGTGGTCTTGCTTATCTGTCCCTCAACGTCCATAAGGGAAGTGCAGGCATCTGCTCCCATATCTTCCCACATAGTACCCATAAGCCCTACGCCTGCGGTATACTGTAGGCTTTCGTCGTCGCAATTCTTTAGCGCCTCGCTTATCTGGTTCATTGCCTCTTTTGCACTGTCGCCCCCGGCTTGGAATTTCCCCACCATTTCGTCTGCGTTCAGCCCCAGACTGGTAAGGTATTCGTTTGCCGTTCCGTCATTCATTCGTATGCTAAACTCTTTGAAAGCGTCGCCCATTTTGTCAATGCTCCACACGCCCTCATTTGCCCCATTCTGGATAGAGTTAAACATATCCTCGGCGCTTAGCCCTGCCTGCGCATACTGGTTACTGTATTCGTTGATAACGTCCAGCAAATCCCCATTCTGGTTAAGCCCCTGCTGCGCTCCCTGCGCAATCAGGTTATATGCCTCGTCGCCGGATATTCCAAACTGCTGCATAAGCTGCGTTGCAGCCCTTGTACTTTCCGCTACGTCCATTTCAAACGTATCACGCAGGGTTAATGCGTTGGTCGTCATTTTTTCCAGCTCGTCCACTCCCAAATCGCCCGCCTGCTGCTTGACTGTTGCCATAGACGCTGCTATATCTTCAAAGCCCTCGCCATAATTGCCGTTATAGATATTCTCCATAACCTGCTTATACTGGTCTGCCTCTTCTGTCGCCGTTCCCGTAGATGCGCAAAAATCATTTAACGCCCCTTTCGCCTCGTCCGCTTGGCTTACCGTATATGCAAGTCCTGCTACTACTGCCGTGCCGATTGCTGCGGCTGCCGTACCTATGACGGTTACGCCTTTTGCCATTGCACCGCCCAGCCCGCCTAAAATACCGCCCAAACCAGAAAATCTGCCGCCTGCGCTTTCTGCCTGCTGTCCGCTTTCCTCAATTTCCTTACCCATATCGTCTGCGGCTCTTCCGGCTTTTTCCATATCCGCAGCTGTCTTGTTAAGCTCCTGCTCCGTTTTTACAAGTGCTGTTTTTTGGTAATTTAACTGTGCCTCCAGCTTTTTGCTTTCCTCGCTGTTTTGTCCCGTTGTTTTCCGGCATTTCTCTAATGCCGCCTCGGTTTCTTTTACTTTTTTTGCCTGCTCTGAATAAACCCTTTGTAATACTTCCTGCTTTGCTTTCAGAGCCTCTACGCTGTTTGCGTTGTCCTTATATTCAGCCGTTACAAGTTTCATTTCCGAATTAAGCACTTTAAGGGTGCTGTTAATTTCCTTGCAGGCTGCTTTATACTCTGCCTCGCCGTCAAAACTTAGGCGTGTTTTAATGTTCTGTGTCTTATCAGCCATAAATTACAGTCCCCCTAAAGCCTTGTCTATATCGTCCATTTCTTCTGCGGCTGTCGGTTCTGCTGCCCGCTCTTGTCGGAAAATGTGCGGGTTATATTCCTTGTGGTACTTAAACAGTGTCACAATCTGATACGGCGTTTTTCTCCACGCCTCACGCTCTCTGTACCCCAGTAGTCCGATTGCGATATACAAAAGCCGTGCAGTATCTAATTTTCCTGCACGGCTGCCACTTCCCCCGTTTCACTTTCTCCGCTTTCCTCTTCGTCCCCGTTTCCGTCCCCGGCTGTTCCTGCTGCAAAAGATGCAAAAATAGCGTTCTGTACTTCCCGGATATTCCCTAAATGTATCAGCCTGCCTACCTTGTCCTCGCTTAAAAGCTCTGCGTTTTCGTCCTCTTCTAACAGTCCCTCGTTAATCAGCATAGTAAGCAACCATTTGGTATCCTTTACCCAGTCCTTGTTATTCTGGTTAAATACCTCTGGCAGCTTGTCATATCCCCCGCACTTGTCCTGCAATTCTTCCAGTGCATTAAGTGTAAAAAGTAATCTGTACTTTTTCCCTTTCAGTTCCACGGTATAACCGCCGTCATTCATTGCGCTCATGGCATAAAATTAAGGCGCAGCCTGCGCTACGCCTTTCTCCTTTCCTCATATTCTCTTTTTATACTTCTGTCATTTTGGGCGCTGGTTCTGGTACTGTCGTAAACCATGTTGTTGCTGGTTTATCTTTTTCTGTTCCCACAAAATCAGCTTTCCATTTTGCATCTTTCTTTCGCTTGTAGAAAGTTGCTGTAATTTCCGGTGTCTGAAATTCGATTTTTTCCCCTTTTGTCTTGTACTTCTCTCCCGGTACTTCAAATTTGCATTTCAATAACCAGATATATCTGTATCTGCCGCCAGTTTTGGCAGCTCTAAAACCAATAGCCAGAAACGGCGGTTCGTCATCTCCACCAGCCCACACTACCTTGTTTTCGTCTACCAGCTGCCCCAGTACCTCTGCCAGTGTTTCCGGCGTAAGGTCTTTAATCCCCAGTTTTAATGTTCCGTTTGTAAATTCTTTTACGCTCTCGCTTAATGCGTCGTCAGCGTACAAGTCTGCCGTTTCTGTTTTTACAGATAAATCTGCTTCCATTGCCTCTGCCATTTTCTTAGGCGCTCCGTAAGTTTCTGCGCCCTCTGCCTCTGTGCAGACGGCATAGTAAAGGTCTTTTAATCCTAATGTCATTATTTTGTCACTCCTTTAACAATTCGATTGTTATAGGTACTACCCAGTACCCAGTATCACTTTCTTTGGTTTCCGCATCTACGCTATTTATGTAAGCGCCTGCTGCCGTCAATACTTCCAGAGTTTTGTTTAGCTGCGCCTCAAAATCTCCCTTATGGAAAAGCGTAACCCTATACAATTCTCTGCCTGCTACTTCTTTATCGTCAGCGCTCGCCGCTGCTCCTTTCAGCAGCCGCAGAAATGTGTAGTAAGCCGTCGGCTTTTTCTTCCCAGTAAATACGCCTCTTTCCGCTGGCAGTCCTGCACTTTCTAAAATGCTCTGTAAACTATCCATTTGTTTCACGCTCCCATATTTCCAGCTGTGCCTCTACTACTTTCTCCTGTGCTTTCTCATTTGCTACAGTCATATAGGGGCGTGCCTGCTGGCTGCTCGTCCCATATTCCGCTACAAAGCCGATAGTTGCATAACGCACATTGCTTTTGTCCCCTTTTCGGTCGTTTCCGTGCTTTGCCCTGCCATGCGGGTATACCTCTACGTATTTCTCTGTACTTCCACCTTTAACAGCAGTTGCTTTGATTGACTGTATAAAGCCTGCGGTTTCCTCAATCCCCATAGCCTTTGCCTCTGTCTGCTGTGCCTCTATCAGCACCGCAGCACCAGCCTTTAACATTTTAGGCACTGCCTCTACCGTTGCCTGCTCTCTATTTCCAAACGCCTCTATGACAGCCTCTAAGCCCACGGTATTAAATTCTCCCACACTCAAGCCCCCTTTTCCTTATATCGCAAGTCCGTTAGCGTAAGCTCTACCGTGTCGTCGTCAATGTCATACGTCTTAAGCACAAAATAGGCTTTCCCACCCAGTTCTACAGTGTCCTCGCCCTCATAATCTGCCTTATGAACATCACATTTACGCTCTACCACTTTCCCCGTCTGCTGGCTCTTGAAATACTCGTTATAGCCTACTGATTTCATGTTACAAAAAACAGTACGCCTACTTTCTTCGCCCTGCTCTGCAAAGCCGTTACTGTTTACCCTTTTATCTGGCTCTGTCAGTTTTACAAGCGTTAATTCGTCCACCCATTCTGCCATTTTATCCCTCGCTTTCCCTGCTTTCGGTGTCCGTTTCGGACACTTCCGGCGTGTTGTATTCGTTTGACATAGAAAGCCGCATTTTCAATGTGTCGTATGAGTTTCTGAATTTTTCCGCATTGTTGTTATAACCAAATTCAGCCTTACAGTACAGCGTAACGGCTCTGATTATCAGCCCGTCTTTTTCGTCAATCCGCTTTACGCCGTCATTTGCAAGGTCTGCTTTGCAGGCAGCTATACAGTCGTTAATTTCTTCTGTAATTTTTTCACTTGTGCTGCTGATACGCAGCGCCGCCCGCATCTTCTCTGTTAATGTTGTGGCATTTGCTGCCATATCCTGCACCCCGCTTTCAAAATAAATCTGGACTACGTTTCCATAGCCCAGATGCTTACTCTTTGATTTTTGCAACCTTTTCTCTTTCCAGAATTGCTGCCCGTTCACGACTTACAGTAAAAACTTCTCCCGGCTCTTTCACTTCGTTTAGTACCCTGTCTAAGTACATAGCTGTTACCTCTACCGTAACCGTTCCGGCTGCCTGCGGTTCGTCGTCCTTTTCCGGCTCTTCCTGCTCGTTTTCCTCGGCATATTCTGCCGCCGCCTGCTCTGCTGCCTCTTTTTCCTCTTCTGTCAGCTCGCTTTCGTCTGGTATCTCTACCTCAACCTCTGCGCAACGTTCCGCAAGTTCTTTGATTGTCCCCTCTGTACTTACGCCCAGCTCTTCCGCAAGTTTCTGTAAATCGGCTTTCTTGTATTTCTCCAGCTCTTTAACATCTAAATGCCCTTTCATAAATTTTATCCACCTTTCTTATGCACTTCTCCCCATGCAGATAGTAACAAGGCTGTTTTTATCAACTACCTTTCCGTCCGCAAGCATAATGCCCTTTGTTACTTTGTCGTCGGTGTCGTTGTCCTCATACTTCTTTACGCCCATTGCGTAGTTGGTGTTAAGTACATAGTCCTTAAAGTTGAAAAGGAACGCAAACGCTGTATTCTCTCCTACTGATGTGCTATAGGTCGGTACATAATCGCAGCACACTACCTGTCTGCCCAGTAAAAAGCGCTCCGGCTTTCCTGCAATACCGTAGTTTACTCTGCCGATAGGCTGCCCGTTGCTATCAGTCAGTCCGTAATACTGCATGAAAGTGTTTTTGCTCATGCACCATACTGCCCCGTTTTCGTATGCCTGCGGTAATGCTGCCTCTGCTGCGATTAAGTCCACATAAGCAGGTTTTAAGCTGGTAAGTTTCTGCCCCTCTGCTGGTGTTTCGTTTAAAATTCCTTTCGGTTTTCCGTTTCCGTCGCCGCTGATAATCGCCTGCTCAAGTGCTTTCGTCATAGCCTCTACAATGTTGTTAATCAGCATAGCCTCAAAAGCACTGATTGCCATTGTGTCAACTTCCAGACTTACCGCAACTGCGCAGCGCAGCTTATGATATGCAAAAGTAATCATGCCGTCTTTTGTAGCGGTAAATTTCTGCTTTTCGCTGCCTTTTCCCTCTGCTACCCATGTTGCAGTAGGCTTAACCGTAGACACCGGGATAGCCACGCCGCCCTTGTATGCAGTTCTGGTTACAAGCGCTAAAATCATGCCCGTACTTTCCAACTTCTGCACAATCTGGTTCAGTACCGTTGTAGGGATTGTTGCGCCTACGTCCGTTGTGCTGCTTACGGCATTCGCTCTGTACTCTGCCGGAATAGCTGCACCACGGCATACATAACGCATAAATGCCTTTCTGTATTCCATGCTGCCGTACTTGTCGCCGTCGTCCCCCTCGCCTGCTACCCCTTTAAAGTTTCTAAGCACTGTCGGCGTTGTTCCCTCTCCTTCTACTCCGTCGTCAATCGGTTCTCCTGCCGCAATTCTGGCAAGCAGCTTATTTCTTCTCTCTGCCTGCTCCACAATCTGCGTGCGCTCTTCCTGCAAGTCTGTTACCTCTGTTTCCAGTGCTGTAATTTCCTCTGCGGTCAGTTCTGCCGCTCTGGTGTTCAGCTCGTTTCTAATCTGGGCTAATCTTGCCTCAATCTCCTTTAATCTCATGGTTTCTGCTCTCCTTTTTTCATGTTATAAATTTGCCCTAATCTTTAGTAGTGCAACCCGTCTGTTAAGCAACTCCTGCCGTTCTGCCTCATAACTCCTATGCGCAAAATTACGGGCGCTTATTTCAGTATCCCCGTTTGCTGGTATGCTCACTGCGGATACGTCATAAACCTTTTTTATTTTTAAAATTGTCCTTGTACGTGTTACTCTGTCGTATGTTTCCTCTGCCACGGTAAACGCCCATGACATTTTAGTAATCATGCCTGCGTCAATATCCTGATATAACCCACGGGATAAGTCTGTCTTTCCTAAGTCAGCCGCCACTAAAAGCCCTTTATGGTCTGGCACTAAAATAAGCGTCTTATTTGACTGTCTGGCAAACACTCTGCCTGCATGGTCGTACTGCATAATAACATCACTCATGTCTGCGCCGTCCAGTGCGTGTGCGTCTATCCTTTCGTAAAACTTTGTCCCGTCCTCAAATTCATAAAGCAGATACGGCTTGTCAAAAGTTGTAGCATATCCCTCTACGTAATACTCTGTGTCTATTCTTTTTGCTGCTGCCTGCGCAGTCAATGGCGCTGCCAGCGCCCTATATTCCCGCTCTTTCTTAATCGGCATTGTTTACACCCTCTTTCTGTTTCCCGTCGTCTGGCGGCTCTTTCGGCTCGCCCTCTGTCGGTTCTTTTCCCTTTCCGTCGTCTGTCCCCTGCTGCCCCGCCTGCGGTACTTGCTGTATGATAATCTTCGGCTCTTTGTTACTGTTGTTCAGCTCGCTTACTTCCGTGTATTCCTTTCGGATATAATACTTTTCCCCGTCCTCTACGTGTGCCATATTCCATATATCCATTACGCCGTTACGGTTCAGCAGCGCACGGTCAAAAAGCTGTGTGCTTACTTGCAGCTTTGTTGCATTGCTGGCATATTGCAGGCGGTTTGCAGAAAAAGTAATAGCATTTCCGCACGCTATCTCTCTGTCTGAAAATGTCATGTTTGACATAACAAGGGAAAGCTGGATTGCAAACGGTTCTATCTTTCCCTCGTAATATGCGTTCCACGTTTCCTCATTGAATTTGTTTTGCAAAATATCCATGTTAGTACCAAAATGCGTGCATACATTTTCTTGTATATTCTGCATCTGCAATGCGTTTGGCGTGTATGGCTTGCTTTCTACTTGTTTCAGCTCCGAAAACTTATTATCATAAATAATCATTCCGCTGTCATTGTCGGCGCTTAAATTGTCCTCGGTAAACCGTTCCCGCTCTTTCTTAATATCCTCTGGTTTCAGCATATTTGCCACCTTTGCCAGAAAGCGGATATTTGCAGAGTTTTTGACGGCATTTATAATGCCCTCATTCTGCGTATGTATCAGCTGCATAGTCGGCTTAAGCGTGCGGTTATCCTCTCCGAAAAGGTCGTCTGTGTACTCAAAGTCTGTTATGATACCTACTTTTTCAAACTCAATAGCCCCATGCTCCCCATTTGCAAACAGATACCGCAAGTAAACCTGTCCTTTTACCTCTACCACCTCGCAGCGTTCCGCACGCAGCGGATACCAGCCGCACAGCCTGCCTATTTTGTCCTCGATAGGTACAATAAAAGCGGTATGCTCTACTGCTACGTAGGTCGCAAGCCGCTTAATAAACTTTGTAGTATCCATGAAATAGTTAGGCTTATGCTGTAATGTTTTTTCCAGATGCTTAAGGGCGCTGCCCGTAATCTCCGGCTTTAATTTGCTGCAATGTGTGGCAAAATTATTTACTGCTGTCCTCGTCAAGTCCATTTCGTATACACCGCCGCTATAGCTGGTAAACGTAGGGCTGTACCCGTTCAGCATCTTAAAATAGCTGTCAATATATCGCAGCTCTTTCCCATGAAAAAGATAATCTAAGAATTTGATACCGTTCACTCTCCTTTCTATGCGGCGTTTTTCAGCAGCTCGCCGCACTCTTCCCAGTATTTCTGCCGTACCGTCATTGCATCAATAACAGATACGAAACCGTCAATGTGCGCCCGCTGCTCTATCTTAATCGGTCTAAATTTCCTTGTTTCCATATTGTGCTTAAGCGCTACGTTTAAAAAATGTGTCTTTAGTAAATTGTTGTCGGCAATCTTAAAATTGCCGTCCTTTATGATGCCCTCAAACTCACGGATAACTGGCGTAAGGTTTTCGCCCTGGTATACGTCGTCCATGTGGAAACCGTAATTTGCCATATCGGTAATAAGGTACTGTGCGCTATATCGGTCGTAGCCAATCTTAAGCGGTCGTATTCCGTATACTTCCAGCAGCATAGTAAACCAGTTGTAAACGTCGTGATAGTCTACGTAGTTCTCGCCGCTTAAAGTAATCAGCCCCTTTTTAACAAATATGTCATAAGGCACGCCGTCCGTCGCCTGCAAGTGTTCAATTCTTCCCCGTGGCATAAAGAATTGAGTAAACGCATATAGCTTACCCTCTTTCTCAATTACCACGCTTGCTGCGGTCAAGTCTGTTGTCTGGCTTAAGTCAATGCCGCCCACGGCGTAACAGTCCCTAAAGTCCTCTAAGGTCTTTTCAACGCCTGCGCCGTCTACTGTCGTATATTCCAGCCATGCAATAGAGCTGTTCTGCTTAATGTTACAATACTTTGTCAAAAACTCTGCTTTCTTGCTTAAGCTGCCCTCTGCTACGGCTATTTCATCAACAAAAAAGCTCTCTTTTACAGAAACGCCCATGTTAGGGTTAGCCTTTTTCAGCTCTTCTATATCGTTCCACTTCTCCACGTCGTCAATCATGTAAAGGAACGGTAAAAGCCTGCGCTCTTTGCTATTGCCTTTCAAAAAGCTGGTGCTGCGTTTCATCAGCTCGTCATAAATACTATCGTTGATATATCCGGCTGTGCTGATACTCAAAATCATAGGCTGGGTACGTGCGCCTAATGCAGATTTCATAACCTCATACTGCTTTAATCCTGCGTCCCCGCTCCATGCTGCCATTTCATCACATACCACCAGCTGCGGGTTAAAACCGTCTGATTTCTTGGCATTGAAAGCAATCGGTTTTACAAACGTGTTGCTTTCCTCAATGTAAATATCACTGCGGCGTTTTTTTGCCAGCTCTTCAAGCTCTGGCTCTGCCAGTACCATTTTATGAAAACCGTCATACACTAACGCCGCTTGGTCTAATTTTGGCGCTAAACAGTAAATTTCCTGCCCGTACTCTGGCTCTAAAAATGCCATGTATGCAATTATCGCAGACGCAAATAAACTCTTGCCGTTTTTTCTGCCGATAACTATAAAAATTTCTCGGAAAATACGTATTTTTTCCTTGTCTTGTACTCCAAAAATAACAGAAACTATAGCCTTTTGCCATAGTTCCAGTTTCAGTAAATCATTGCGTCCCTTGCTGTGGTGGCAAAAATTCTCAATAAATTTGATAGCCTTATTTGCAGCTTTCGCATTAAAAAAATACTCCTGCTTTTCCAGTGCGTCCACAATGATTTTATATATTTGTTTTATCCATTTTCCCGCTATAATTTCGCCGCTGGTAATCTTTGCGTGGTACTCATAGATATAGTTTCTATATGGTATCACTCCGGGCTATTCTTCCCGCAGCGCCGCCAGTCTGCTTGCTTTCCTTTTTGCTGCTGGCACTAATTCTGTCAGCTGCTTAATGATTGCTGCATAGTTCTTGCTTAAGGCTATGTAAGTCTCTGCCTCTGGGCTTTTCTTTGTTCCCCACTGGTTCTGCCCGTTCTGGTATTCACTTGTCCAGCCCTCTTTTTCTATCATTGCCTGCAAGTCGTCCAGCTCAATACTCATAAAAGCAGCCTTTTCTATCAGCGGCGTTACCAACTTCTTTTTATTTTCGTCTAAGTCTTTGAAAATTCCCTTAAGTCTGGTCTTTTCTGCTTTTATCCTCTGTTCTTTTGTCTTTTCTTTCCTTGTTGCCATTCTTTTACCCCGCTTTCAGTTCCCCTGCCGCATACCACACCCCCTACACCACGCCTGCGCACGCCCGTAGGGTAATTTTAGGGTATCCCCCTCGGTATTTGTCCCCTTTAATTTCTTTTCTGCATAGGGGGGATTATACCGCCGTCTGCATCAAATCTATAACGCAGCCTCGGTGCGCTTTTATGATGCTCCTTGTTGTGGCAGTCTTGGCATAACGCCTCTAAGTTATCCCAGTTAAGCGTTATGTCTGTGTCATTGATATTGTCACGGTTAAGCCGGCGCTTATGATGTACTATCTTTGCAGGCTCTCCGCATCTCTCACAAATAAAGTCTTGTGACATTAAGTAAGCAGCTCTTGTATTCTCCCACGCTGCTGATAAATAAAAACTCTTAGCCCATTCTTTCACGCTGTCCCCTCTCTTTCTTTTAGTATCCCAGCGCCCTAAGTTTCATGCGCTGGGTGGAGGCTAAGGAATGAAAACAAAAAGAGTAGGTTACTGCTGCCGCCTCTGCGGTTAAGCTCTCGCCTACTCTTTCCATGCTACCATTATATCTCTTTTGTTTTTCCATGTAAATTTCATGTTTTTTTCATTCTTTTGTCATGCCGCCTATTCCTGCTATCTTATCTTGTCCTCGTCCATTCCCCACAACAATACCGACAGCTCATTTATAATGGCTGTTATCCAGCGTCTTGGCGTGCTGTTTCCCGTGTCCAGTTCCTCTGCAATCTTTGCATAGTCCATACCCCGCATAAAGTACATTTCAAACGCCTTATACTCTATCTCTCTGTCTGCTGCCTTTCTCCTGCGTTCTATCTCTTCTACCGCCTTGTCGATATGCGCCGTCATAATCAGAGTTTTAAAGCGGCTGCGTCTGATACTCTCTAAGTATGTACGCTGCTGCTCGTCTGTCATTCCTGCAAGTTCCAGCTGCTCCCCGTCGCTTATTGCGTTCTCAATGTGAAAAGCTGCGTCCCGGTAACATTTCATCAGCATAAAGGTATTGTGGTACTTATTCTGCTTTCTGTCTTTCTCTTCCTGCTTTTTGTACTCTGCTACTGCTGCCCGTGCTGCTTTCTGTATCAGCCCCTCTAACTCTGCCGCTGTAAATGTTACCCGGTTATCTTCCGTCTGCTCTTCCTGCTGCATTGCCTCTGCTGTATCTGCCATTTCCTGCGTTGTCGTTTCTCCGCTCTTATTTTCTGTTTCCAAATTCTGCATTTCCCTTTTTTCTCCTTTTCTCCGTCCATATCTCCTTTTCTTCTTTCGTTAATCTCTTTGAGCTGTTGCCAGATGCTTACCAGCAGCAATGCAATAATTGCAAGTAAAATATTACTCATTATTTGCCTCTCCTTTCCTACATGGTGGAAACGGGCAGTTTTTGCAATCTGGGTTTTTGCATCTCTCCGGCGCTCCGTTTTTCCAGTAATAACTACGCCTTTCTTTTTCACTCCAAAATACTTGCCTTGTTTCTATTCCTGCTCTTTGTAATTTCTTCTGTATTTCCCTAAGCTCGTCCCTATAAAATCTGGCTCTTACGTTCTCTGGTGGTCTTGTATAGTCCAGCGGTTCTGCTTTTGTTTCTAACAATTCCCTTAAAATCTCTGCTGTAGTTTCCCCATACTGCCTAAATACTCCCGTAACTATAAAAGCCTTTTGCCAGATAAAAAGTTTAAATCCTAATGCCGCCTCAACTTTCTTAAAAAATTCCTCTTCTGGGTAAATCGGTCTGTAAAGCCAATTTTCTAAATCTTTATCCATTTTCTACCACCTCTTTTTCGTATGCTGTAATAACTGCTGCCCGCAAACTGTCCGCTGCGTCCTGCCTCTTTTGTATCCGTTCCGGCTCATTAAGTCTAATATGTTCTAAATTGTCTTGCTGCATAATCTCCACTATCTTTTCTGCTGCTCTCCTGCTGTTTGTAATCAGTTTAAGTACGCTGCTGCCGTTCAATGCGTTATTTTCATATACTCCATAATCGCATACCACTGGCTTTACTTCCCAGCTAAGAACATTTCCCTTAATCTCTAACGGCTGCATATAATCCGCTGCGTTCCGGCACACTGTCCCTGCTGCGTCCATTCCATTCCCCAGCGCACGCATAAGATTTGCCATTGCTCCCGTTATTGTTTCTGCGGCTCTCCCTATACTTTCCATGAAATCAACTTTAGCAAGGGCTTTTATTGCCCTTGCTGCTGCCTTTCTCTGTTTTCTCTTGTCTATGCTTGCTGGCGGGTTTACCCCATACCGTTTTTTATAATTCTTTTTCCACTGTCTGTATTTCATGCTTTGCCCTCGCTTTCTGTTTTGTAATCGTCAATGCTCATTTGTCCCGGAAGTTGCCCCCCCTCGGTGTCCGTTTCGGACACTTCATTAAGCCAGCCTTTTTCTACTGCTATCTCCTTTTCCAAAATTCCCAGAACGCAGTAGCCCTCTGCAATAGCTGTATGCGTTTCCTCTGTATCCACGCAGGATATGTAAAGCTCTTTTGTTTTTCCAGTGGCTCTGCCCTCTTCAAATTCTTGTATAACCGCAATCTCCCCGGCGCTATACTTCTCATACTTCAAAAGCAGATACGGCAGTAACCCTGCGCATACAGCTTTAAATGTCTGCTTTGAAACTCTGATATACTTCTTTGCTTTTGCGTCGCTTGGCAGATGCTCCATTTTTTCTGCGTCCGCTTTCTCCTGCAATTTCTTCTTTGTTTCCCGGTCTATTCTGTCCTGCTCTTCGTTATACCTCTGCTCGTCTGTCTTTTCTTCCTCTGCCTTGTTTATGTACTGGTCACACTTCTCACACGTCCCGGTCTTTACGTTGCAATCTTTATATCGCTGGCAGGAATAACACAATGATGTAATGCTTTCCGGGTGTGGTGTTTCGTAATCGTCCCCCGCTTTCTTCTCTGCCACCTTTGCGGCTATCTCCTTTGCCCTTATACTGCCGCCTGCTGCCTGCTCCGCAATTTCCCTCTGCTCGTCCTCTGGCAACTTTGCCGCCTCATAAGCAGCCGTAATACCCATGTTCCCATTTTTCAGCTGCTCTTTAATCTCCGGCGTGGCATTGTTGTTAATGCTCTCCATTCTGGCTACGTTTGTGCTACTCTCATTCAGCATAGCCGCCACTAAGTCCCGCATCTTTCCTTTAATCTCTAATCCGTCCTCTTCTTTTGCCCGGATAAGCGCCGCTTTTGTCCGCTCTACCAATCTGGTCTTTTCGTATGCTGTAAGCTCCTGCGTATATCCGTTGCCCGCCAGTAAGGACAGCTCATACATTGCTTCTGTCATGTCCTTGTAGCGGTATTTTACTTTCTCATACTCCTTATGCCCCCGCTCCAAATTCATAATATTTGCTGCATTTCTTCTATGCCCGTCCACTATCCGAAACTCGCCGTTTACCCTTGCAATTACCGTGGGCTGCTCCTGCCCTACGTGTAAAAAACTGTCTGCCAGTTCTTCTATGTTCTCTAAACTCTGGTGCGTGTTCTCCGGCGCAGCCCTAACCTCATAAGGGCTTAAATAAATCTCTTCGTAATCTTCCACCCTGCCTGCTGCCGCAGCTCTGCTCTTTGCGTTCAAAATATCATTTAAACCAAATTTTGCCTTTGCCATGTTCTTTACCTCACTTTTTTCTTTATGCGTATCTAAAATAAATCAAATAGATTTTCTGTTCATAGGTCAAATCGTCACTATACAGCATACGGTTAAAATCACTTTCTGTTAAAGCCCGTACCTTTCTTTTTAATCTATACAGAAAAAGCCATATACTTAAAAACATTTCAAAAACCGTCATAATTTATCTCGCTTTCCCCGTGTACTCTGTAATAAATTTCTTGTATCCCTGCGCCGCTCCGCAGCATGGGCTATATTCATAAATCGGCTTTCGCATAAATGAACTTTCCGCTACTTTCTTGGAATATCTGATAACGCCCAGTATTTTGTACTTTCCATTCTGTGCCAGCCATTCCACGCCCGCTGCCTCTCCGTCCGTATTCTGGTAAGACGTTACCAGCACTCCGCCCAGATGCAGCCGCTCATTAAATGCCTTTGCGTCCTCTATCTGCTCTGCCACAATGTCCAGCCCCTCTAATGCGTCCTCGTCAATCTTCACGGGTACTATAACCTCGTCCGTGATTGCCAGCGCATTTACCACATTAAGCCCTATGTCCGGCGGGTTATCTATTATGCAGTAATCGTAATAACTGCTTACCCCTGCCGTTCTCTCCGTCAGCCTTTTATATCTCTCTATCTGGTTTTCGTCCTCTTCTCTCATCAAATTCCATGCTGCCCCAAAAAGCGACATATTCGCAGGAACAATGTCTATGCCCTCATACTCCGTATGCTGTATAATTTCCCCCGCTCTCTGCCATTCTCCGCTAAGCAGCTTTGTTATCGGCGCTACGCTCTCTGCGTCATATCTTCCATACGCCCTGCTTGCATTTCCCTGCTTGTCGTTATCAATCAGCAGCACCTTAAAGCCCCTGCGGTACAGCTCGTATGCCATGTTTACTGCTGTAAAGGTCTTTGCTACGCCGCCCTTTAAATTCAAAATGCTTATTGTTTTCATTCTTGTCCTCACTTCCTGCGCTCGCCTCTTAGCGCAATGTAATAGTTGCCTGCTCTTTTGTCAGTTCCTCTGTATGTAATAAATAGCGTTCTATCAGTTCAGCCGCTTTCTGCCAGCCATAGCATACCGCTGTATAATAGCCCTGCTGCCGCAGATACTCTAACCAACGCCGCTGATTTTCCGTTGTGGTATTCTTTCCGGCTTTAAGCTCAATGTAAAGCCCGTGATACCCTGCCCTTGCAGCTGGTAAAACAATGTCCGGCACGCCCGCCTTTACCCCCTGCCTCTTAAGGGCTACCGCTGTCGCTCTGTCACGCTTGCCGCCGTTTGGTACGTGGTGCATATATTCCAGTTCCGGCATACGTCCCATGTTATACCCAGCCCAGCTAAACAGTGCCTCTTGATGCCCGCTTTCGTCGTCAAGTCTAAAATTCTTCATACTTTCGCCTCTCCCCTTTCTTAAACTCCACATACTTGTAAATTCGATACAGCACCCCGGCATTTCCGTTTTTTCTTGCTGCCTCTACTGCCAGCAGTTCTACTGTCTGCTCCTGCTCTGCTGTCTTTCCCGTCATTACGTCCCAACGGCAAATATCAAAATATTCACACCGTATGCAGCAGTGGTGGCAGCCTTTCCCTTTCTGGAATAACCAGTATTTAAGCCTCTCTATCATTTTCCGTTTTCTCCTTTCTGCTCCCGTTGTCTGTCCACTCGTCCTGCCGCCGCATCACGTCTGCTGCTATCCCAAATGCAAGCAGCCCCAATGCCACAATCAGCAATAAAACTATCGCAATCAACGCCGCTGCAATCAGCAGTCCTTGTATTATCTGCATCTTATCCCCCCCTCTCTTCTAATTTGACTAACGTATATCTGAAATACCCATACCCGTAATAATCCGGGCTGTGTACGCCTTTGCTCACGCTATCCTTGTCTACGTAATAACCTTTTATCTCTCTCGGCTCTGCCTTAAACCACTGCCTATCTGTAATTACTCTTATTTCCGGCTCTGGTCTTACAAGGTTCTTGCTGCAATTCCAGCGCTTGCCCTGCAATGCCCCGTCCTCGTCTTTTCTGTGCTTGTCCGTGTATTTGATAAAATAGCTTGCCAGTTTCGCATAATTGCCGCTGTCGTCCAGAGGAAAAACCTTTATGCGGTTATGCCCCTCATATGCCTTATACCAGCAGCGCTGTAAAATCTCTGTGTCAATTTTATTTATCACTAAATGATGATGCCTTGCACCTCTTTCCCCTATCTCCATAACGTGTATGTACTTAAGCTCTAACCCTGCCTTTTTGTACTCTTTCCGGCACTCCCTTAAAAATACATCTATGTCTTTGCGCATCTGCTCTTTTGTTCTGTCCGGCTGCCCTTTCTTTCGGATATAGTCAAGCTCTAAATGGTAGTCCCCATAACCAAAATTAGCGTTCATCAGTATTCTTAACTTTCTCTCCGCTTGTCTGGTATTTACCTTTGCCTGCTGCTCCTTTGTTGGCTTAACTTTATCTCCTCTCTTTATCCCCGGCTTTTTATATCTGCTTGTAAAATACCTTTCTACCTCTATCGTTTTCCCTGCTCTGGTTATCCTCTCAACGTATGGCATACCCTTACCCCTTTTTCTCTATATCTGTCGGATAGTTAATACTTTTATCAAGTGGTAAAACGGGCTTGCTGCCCGTGATTTTTCCTTGCTTTTCTGCCATACTTCGCTTATAATATTTGTAGGTTTAAAAGCTGTATAGCTTAGCCCCTATGGTATTCCCGTACCGTAGGGGCTTTTCCTTTTTATTCAATTTTTACCACCATGCAGCCTGCGGCTACTTTGCTCATTGCATAATCGTAGGCTCTCTGATACGGCTCTTTGCAGCTGTACCCATTGCAAGTATGTAAGTTTCTCCCTCTGCAAAAGCAGCACGCATACCTCTTGGCGTATTCTTCTGCCAGCCTCTCTGCCCTCTGCTTCTCATGTTTTGCCCGGACTAAAAGCCCTGCATCATTTATCACGGGAATACGCAACGCCTTTGCTGTTTCTATCTCCCGGTACATACCCTCGCTAATACCGTATTTATCTCCCACAATCATAAAATCGCAACCTTTCAGCAATTCCATTCCTGCTGCCAGCCCTTGCGCCCGTTCCTGCGGCTTTTTCTCGTCCAAACACTGCGTTATATACAAATGTGGCGTAATCGGCGCTAAGCCCGCCTTAAGCGCTCGCCGTGTAAGTGCCTGCGCATATTCTATATTTCTGTCCAGCTCTGCGCCGTCTTTTGCCCGGTACGGGCTGCATACATACACTTTCATCATGCCTTTTTACCCTCTTTCTGTCGTGCCTCTGCCCTTGCCTGCTCATTTCCTGCCAGATAGGCAGCTAAGCACATAAGCTCGTCTGCTCCCTTTTCATCCATAAAGTCGCAATCAATGCAGCATTTACAGTACCCCGTAATCTGTAAATATCTGTCGTATACTTCCTGCGGCGTTTGGCACTGCTTTAAGCTGCTTATCATGCCTGCAAGTCGCTGCACTGCTTTTATGCCTGCCTCGCCGCCTTTTCCATGTATCCCTACTGTAATTTCTCGCATTTTCGTTGTGCCGTCTGCTCCTAAAATTGTTTTACTCTTCATTCTGTGCCTCGCTTTCTCCTTTAAGTCCAGCTAAAAGCATTGTCATAGCGTCTATAGCTGTGTCAAAATGTTTCCCTAGCTCTGCCGCATCAAAAAGCCCCTGCTGTCTGTCTTTCCCGTTCCCTTTTATTACCCACACTTGCAGAATAGGCTTTAGCTGGCTAAGCCCTGCTATGCTTTCCTTTAACTCTTCCTCACTCACGCAGATTTTTACATAACCTTTCCCGATATTCTCAACACTCATTTTTTACCTCTTCCTTTTTTATTGTGTGTACTGATACCTCGTAGGCTGTACGTGTCTCTGTCACTCTCTCTGCTACCACGCCGTCTGCGTAAAGTTCCTCTATCAGCTTTTCATATTCCCGGCTCTGCAATCTTCCTATCAGTTTCACTGTATCCCCCGGCAGCCAGTTTGCTACCTCGTCCGCCGTCTCATTCCAACAGATACATGGTATAAGGCTGCTGCACTTCGTAAGCTGATTTTTTACTTTTACAAAAATGTCAGAAATACGCTTTCCTCTCGGTGTCTCTCTGTATGTAGGCTTATATACAATCTCGCCCACTAATACTATGTCGTTCTGCTGCTCTGCCTTTGGGCTTAATGCCACAAAATCAGCCAGTGCAAAAACCAGCTGCCGCCCCGTAGAAAAGTCTTTAAGTGTCTGCATCTTCCCATAGAGTAAAAGCCTGCTGCCTGCCGGATACTCTCGCAATACGTCAAACTCTACACCCTGCGTCGATTTATACGGCGTGTCCCACGCAAACGCTACTACCAGCGTGTCCGTTGTCCCGCTCGGTCTTTCTATTTCAATCAGCCCCAGATAGCCCCTAAACCGCAGCCCGCATATATCCTCTACCGCTTTCAGCTCCTTTACGTCTCCTGCCAGTCCTACTACGTTCTTTTCGCTGCTGCCCGCTGTCAGCTGCTCTAAAATTTCCGTATTAAGGTCTTTTAAAAAGTTCGGCATAATTTCCTTTTTATCCTGCCCTTTTCTCATGCCTTACGCCCTCTCTTTCTCTTCCATAGCTTTGCAGTGCCTCTATCGCTCTTTTATAGCACTCTACGTCTTTTTCTTCTTTTACCTTGCATACGCATTTACCCCGCTGCTCCCCGGTATACTCCCAGATTTCTATAAGCCCGTCGTCATATATGCTAAATCTGCTGTGCATACGCAAGTTATGCTTTTTCTGTAGCGGTCTGTATACTCGGTAAAACTCTTTTACTACCTCTCTATATTCGTCCATGTGCAACCCTTTACTTTTCCGGCATCTGGTATACTCTTGGTATAACCGTTGCCATAGGCTGCATAGGCGTGCTACCTCTTATAAGTCCCCTACTGCCCTCTGCGTACAAATAGCTGCTACATACTTTTTCTATCTCGTCCAGCACCTCTATGCAGCGCTCTTTGCTCTCATACTCTGCAATTTCCTCTAAGCAACCGTCAGAAATGCAAATAGTGTGGTGTGCTGCTGCCTCTTTCCCTCTCTTGTAGTCGTGTTGTTCTTCGTACTGCAAGGAATTAAAGGAAATACCAAAAATATACAGCTTTTCTCTGTTCTGGCTGCGTATGTATACGTTACTCATGCTCTGCCTCTCTTTCCCCGGTTTCGTCCGGCTCTTTGTGTTCTTCATATCCCTCTAAGTATCCGGCACAAACTATATCAATCTCTTTACCGTCCCTGCCGTCGTTCCTTATCTCGATTTTTCCGTAATATGCGTAAATACAGCAGCCGTCATAATCAAATACCCGTATGCTGCCCTCTGTCGCCTGCTCCGGCACTTCAATTACCAGAGGCTCTGCCTGCTGCCTTTTATCAGCGTTCTTATGCTCCTGCTGTTGTTCTCGGCTGGTGAGTAGTGCAAATAATGCAATAACTGTTACTCCTGCTGCCGCAGCTATCCATATCAGTAGCTTAAGCGCCTTGTTTTCTCGTCTATGTTTCTTTCTCATGTTCTCCCTCGTTTTCTTCCGTCTATGCTTAATCTCCGCTTTTCTTCGTCCAAGTCAAAAGATGCGCACGCAATGCAGCGTTTGCATTGTTCTATAGGCTCGTCGTCCCACTCGCTACCAAAGCCCAAACAAGCGCCGTTCCCATCTTTTCCAGCAGTCCCGTATTTCTTTTGTAAACCGCATTTCTCCATTCGCTGCTTTATACGGCACTGTTTACAAACAATCTTTTTTCCCGTTGTACAGCCCTCTTCCCTTGCAAAATATTTCGCCCACTCTTTGCTTACGCCATTTCTTTTGCTATACCAGCTTTTAATCTTTTCTCCACATATATCGCAATAAACCTCTGTGCTTACTTCTCTATAAATAGCCATTTACTACCCCACTTTCTGCCGTTTCATGCAGTATCATTTTTCTAAACAGACTTTCAAATATCGGTACTGGTATGCTATTACCAGCCTGCTTATAAAGAGGCATTGTATAGCGCCCTACTCTCTTATGCACTGCCGCCGCTGCATTGAAATCTTCGTCTGTATATCCTTGCAAGCGCCAGCACTCTAACTCTGTCAGATACCTATAGCGCCCGTTTCCCATATCTATTACCTGTGCTGGCGTTCTATCCTGCCTTGCAGTAATCGTAAATGCGTAGTCCTCTATTATCGTCGCCCGCCGTATCCCCTTTTTCCCTATTGCCTCTAAAACGCTTGGCTGTGTCACGTCATACACTGGCGGCGCATCTGATAGCAAAAAATCGTTTATATCCCTCATAGGTGTTTTAATCAAATCATCAAACGAAAATTTTTCATTTCCCAGCACTGATACTGTAAAAACTCTTTCCCGTGCTTGTGGTAGTCCAAACTCTCTTGCGTCCAGCACTTCAAAATTATTGCTGTATCCTAACCGCTCCATTTCTGATAGATACCGATTAAAATTCACGCGCATATAACGACTTAATACATTTTTTACATTTTCCCAAATAACATATTTTGGTTTCCATTCTCCCATTTGCTCTATAATATGTATTGTTTCCCACATAAGGCTTGAACGTGTCCCGCTCCCCTTATCCGCTCCCTTTCCACGGTTTATACGTCCTGCCTCTGCCGTCGCTTTTCCTTGATGTCCTGCTATGCTGAAATCTTGGCACGGGCTACCATGTATTAAAATATCCGGCTTTAAGTTCCACCCTACTACGCTCTGCGTCTTATATTCCAATTCATCAGAAAACATGGCATTATAAGAACGTACTGCCTTTTCGTCTATCTCTACGTAATCAATAGCTTTTACGGGTATTCCTATATTACGCATGGCGCAACGTGGGCTACCTATTCCCCCCGAACAGCTCTAAAATTTTTATCATTTCTTTTATCCCTTTCTTTCGTTTCCCAATAATATCTATTCACTATGCACATTTCCCCGCTGAAAATCATATACAGCGCTAACGGCACTGTTAAAATTGCTATTGTAGCGTCCCCCTCTAATATGTAGACTGCTAACGCCGTAAATGCCAGCAACGCTATACCATTCAATTTCTGTATAATAAAATACTGGCGGCGGCGTTTCTTCTCCCTCTGCCTTTTCCTCATATCTTCCAGCGCATCTGCGTACCCTCTTCTATACGCTGCTGTTACTGCTGCTCGTTTCTCTCGTTTCGGTTCTGCTATCTGTATGGTGGCTATATTCTCCATTCCCTGCCTCTCTTTCTCTCGGCGGCGCTCTTGTAATTTTCACTGCTACCGCTCCCTACTCTGGCGTAATTTACCGTGTGGGCGCTTTTCGCATTAAAAAGCTGCTTAAAACCTGTTGAACGACTGCATACTTTATAGCTGGTATACCCGCTGCTATTTTTTCACGGTATCCAGATGCAGCTATTCGCCTGCTGCTCTCTGGTGCAGCCCGCCAAACTGCTACCTAAAACGCCCTGCTGGAATTGAACCAGCGCCCCCGCTATATCCGGCTGCGGTATTCTCCCACTGAATTAAGGGCGCTTGCTGGCGGCAGCTACCGCCATTAACTCATAATTTTTATGCTGTATTCGCCGTTTCCGTTATCTCTTTCCATGATTATTGCTAAGTCGTCCCCGTGGTAAAGGTCTGGTATTCTACAATCTTTATGAATGGTTACGCCTTGCACTCTATCCCACCCGCTCATTTTTTTCGCCTCTGTCAGTGCATTTATTGCCGCTCTATAGCTTTCTCTGTCCTCTTTGTCATAAATCAATATTTTGTAATCTCTTGCTTTTATGTATCTTTCCATATTTTCTGCCTTTCTTTCGTTCTCTCTGATTAAATCGCCCTCTGTGCCATATCTGCGCTGTACTGCTGCCTATTACCACCACCAGCACCGCCCCTTTGCAGCTCGTGGTAAATCGTGGCTCTATGCACGTCCATAGCTGCTGCTATCTCGTCCGCTTTCTTTCCATTCCGGCACATTTCCTCTATGGTCTTTCTGTCCTCATAGCTCAATCTCTTGTACTTGCGTGCCATTTCTCCCGCTCCTTTCTGATTTTTGGATAAAAAAATAGTGCGATAGAGTTTTTTAAGCTCTACCGCACTATGCTTTTTACTTCAATCTACCGTAAAAAAATAAATGCGGCAGAGGCTTTAATACCTCTTGTCGCATTTAATTTTAAAACTTATCACTCTTTACCTCACACGATGTGCGATCAGCAGCCTCACACCGCACTGTCACTCTGCTCTTCCCATCCAGCGTACATGTGAACAAACTTAACGCCCACTCTCCGCTTGTCATATCTTCCACGCTTTGTGGAGTCAGTGCCTCTACCGCCGCCACTTTGTATTCGAACCGGTTCCCGGCTGCATCTGTGAAGATCACCTCAGTTCCAACTTCCAGTTCCTTCAGCTTCCCGAAATATGTTCTGTAATTATGTACCGTGATCACGAGATTATCCAGATAAGCACTGCCCGAATAGCGACAAGGTGCCCTCTTCAGAAACGGATAGCTCCACTCACTCAGTACCGGAAGCTTCAGGTCAATCGCCGGTATCTCAAGAATTCCTATACATGCCGCGCCGTTGCTTTTATCGATTTAAGATAGGTGTCAGCAGCTTCCTGTGCTGCCTGAAATACGCCGCTTAACTGCATTGCTGAATCAGCAATTGACCCTGACTTCTCAATCGTAATTTCTCTGTCCTTAAGCTGTGCCTCAGCTTCGTCTAGTCTAGCCTGAAGCTCTATCTCCCGTTTTTTCATCAATATTGTTGCGGTATATTTGTGATTTCTTGTGAATTTTCACCATTTTTCCGTATTTTACACCAAAAAGAGACAGAGCCTTTTCTCGCATTGGAAAAGTATCTGTCTCTTAATTTTTCATCTCTTTCAAAATTGATTAGAATTCAGCGATCACTGTCTCGCCCTGTACTGCATCCATTCCTGTGTGCAGCTTCATATCCGGATAATCGTCTCCGTTCGTAACTACGAGAATACATGTTTTCTCATATCCGTGTGCTTTGATCTTCTCCGGATCAAATGAGAGCAGCTTGTCTCCTGCGCTTACCTTGTCTCCTTCTTTCACGAAGTACTCGAATCCGTCACCTTCCATGTTCACTGTGTCGATTCCTTCGTGGATCAGAAGCTCTACTCCGTTCGCAAGTGTAAGTCCAACTGCATGTCTGGATCCTTCCATCAGTACAGATACTGTTGCGTCACATGGTGCCACGATCACATTCTCAACCGGCTCGATTGCAAGTCCGTCACCTAATGCTTTAGATGAGAACACTTCGTCCTTTACTTCCTCGATTGGTACTACTTTTCCTGACAGATAAGCCTTTACGGCAAATGCCTTTTTCTCCTCTGCAGGAGCCTGTTTTTTCTTAAAAAATGAAAACATACCTACTTCTCGCCTCTTTCTTTTAAACATTGTCCATTGGTCTCAATTACGGTCTTATACCAGTCAAATGATTTCTTCTTTGTACGTCTAAGCGTTCCATTTCCATTGTCATCTTTATCGACATAGATAAAGCCATAACGCTTTTTCATTTCACCGGTTGAAGCACTAACTAAATCAATGCACCCCCATGAAGTATAACCCATAATTTCCACACCGTCAATCTCTACAGCGTCCATCATAGCCAAAATATGTGCTTTTAAATATTCTATACGATAGTCGTCTTCCACATAACCGTTCTCATCCGGCTGATCCACCGCACCAAGTCCATTTTCTACGATAAAAAGCGGCTTCTGATATCTGTCATACAGTGCATTCATTGTAATACGAAGTCCCAGCGGATCGATCTGCCATCCCCATTCACTTGCTTTCAGATGTGGATTCTTTACTGTAGCAAATACATTTCCATCTGTTGTGTCAACGCTTGCATCCGCACTTGCGCATCTGGAAGAGTAGTAAGAAAATGAAACAAAATCAACTGTATTTTCTTTCAGGAGTTTTTCATCTTCTTCTGTAATATCGAGCTGGATTCCTTCTCTTTCGAAGAATTTCTTTGCATAAGCCGGATATTCACCTCTTGCCTGTACATCAATGAAGAAGTAATTTTCACGATCTTTTCCCATCGCTTTCCATACATCTTCTGGCGCACAGGAGTATGGATATGTCTGACCTGCTGCCAGCATACATCCGACCTTATTCTCTGGATCGATCTCATGAGCGATTCTTGTTGCTTCTGCAGACGCTACCAGTTCATGATGTGCTGCAAGATATTTCGCCTGTGTCTCATTTTCTCTTTCTTTAAAGACAAGTCCCGCCCCCATAAATGGAAGGTGCAGAATCATGTTGATCTCATTAAATGTCAGCCAGTATTTTACAAGTCCTTTGTATCTTGTAAAGAGTACTGTTACAAGTTTCTTATAGAACTCAATCAGTTTTCGGTTCTTCCAGCCTCCGTACTCTTTGGTCAGATGAATCGGGCAATCAAAATGTGTAATTGTAACAAGTGGCTCAATTCCGTATTTGTGGCATTCTTTAAATACATTTTCATAGAATTGAAGTCCTGCTTCATTTGGTTCTGCATCATCACCGTTTGGAAAGATTCTTGACCAGGCAATCGACAGACGAAATGTCTTGAAACCCATTTCACCTAGAAGCGCGATATCTTCTTTGTAATGATGATAGAAATCGATTCCTTGCATTGCCGGATAAACATGCCCTGTGTCCGGCTCTAACGTCTCTCCATGTCCAAGCATTACCTTGAATCGGTCTTTTCCTGCCGGACATATATCGACATTGGCCAGCCCTCTTCCATCCACATTATATGCACCCTCACACTGATTTGCTGCTGTTGCGCCGCCCCACAAAAAATTTTCCGGTAAACTCATCTTACTGCCTCCTGCTGAATTTTTCTGATTTTTCTGATTTATTTTCCCATGTAAAGATGCACCATTCCTTCAACGCCAAACGGTTCAATTGGCAGATAATGGCTGATTGCATCTCTCATCTGTGTACCTAGTGTATTTGTTACCTCAATTGCCAGCCGGTTCTCACCCTCTTTAAGAAGTCCTGTCAACTCAAAGCGATATGGCTTACAGATACGAACACCTGCGGATTTTCCATTTACAAACACTTCCGCTGTCTCATAGGCATTGCCCAGATCAAGCCAAATACTTCTTTCTATATTTTTCTTTTCTAGCTGGGTTGTTCCTTCATAGCGCACGGTTCCGGATTTATTTTCAAATCCTGTAATACTGCTGATCAGATCTAGCTTTTCTGTCGGAACTGTTTCTATGAATTCTGGATAGGAACAGCTGTCTGCAAATGTTACTTTCCATTTTTCCGGAAGCAGATTGGTTCTGTCTTCCATTTCACCATCTGTGCCAAATGACTTCTTGCCACTTTCTCTATCAAATTCTCCAGTGAAACCAGCCTCCAATTTTTCTGCAATCGCCTTCACTTGACTTTCTTCTCCCTGAAGAAATACCACTGATTCATATGGTTGCAGAACAAGCCTTGCTGTCTGTGATACTTCTGTCAAAGTATTGGCAAATGCATCGTAACGGTAGACTGTATTTCCGTCTGAAATTGTCAGTTCTGTGTCGATTGTATTTCCGATATTTTCATTAAATAACATAAGACAATACACATTATTTTTCATATATTCTCCGACTGCAAGCTCCGGATACGCATTAGTAAATTTTACTGCCTGATATTGTCCTAATTCTTTCTGCACATCAAAGTTATAAATCTCTTTTTCAAGATAGATCACACGAACTCCCGACTGCTCTAATTGACTAAGAAGCTCTTTTCCCTGCTGTGGCAGGAAAGTGCTATAAGGAACAACCAGCACCTCAAAATTCTGTCCATTGATACTGTACTGTTTCTCCTGCAGCTCTGCGCCCGCAAGGTAATCCAGTGAAATGATATCAAAGCTGATCTGATGTTCTGTTAGTGCTCTTGCCGGTTTCTCGATTGGCATATACTCTCCGCCCCATTCCTGCTCAGCCGGGTAGAGCACTCCGACTTTCGCCGGGTGTGTTCCATCCCGGAACAATTCCATCAGACGATTCACATAATTACTGAATGTTGAGAAATACCGAAACTGCGGATTCATTCCATGCGCATAGAAATGCGGTGGGCAGTCGAAGTCCGGGAATTTCTTTGGATCAAAAGCATGTGGAACAATGTGATTGATTCCACGGACGATCAGGTGATCTGCGATCCATTTCATCATCTTCAGTCCTTCGTTCCATCCGTAAGCTCCGAAGGCTTCACACATAGAATTACCGTTCTTGAGTGGATCTAAATGTGCTGCGGATGAAGCCAGTTTTGCAAGTGCATAATGGTAAAATTCTCCATTGCTTCCACCGGTATTGAATGCGTCATGATGATAATTCATCCCCGGAACGATCTGACCTCCGATCACATCGATTCCTGCGTAGTCCATCGTCTCCTGTCCACGGAAATAATGTCCTGTTCCGTAACCGAGTCTTGCATGTGCACCGTTGTCTTCAATTGTATGTCCAAGATACATCACACCATGTGCATGGCACCAGTCTGAAAGAACATTTGTAAAATTATCACGATACAGCGTTGTGATCAGATCCATGTAGCGGTAACGAATTTCTGCTTCAGCACCGTTTGCATTTACCCATAAAAGCGGCAGATATTTTGCATCAAATTCCAGCTCTTTTTCAAGGCCTTCTCTCCATGGAAGAACCATATCAGATCCGATTCGTGCTTCCGTTCCTTTTTCATTTCCAAATCTCGGTTCATCTGAGAAGAAACCTTCAATCAACGTTCCGAAATCATCTTTATAATGTGCATAGTGAGGTTCATAAACCTCATCAATGAGAATTTGCGTTGCTTCTTTTACAAGTGGATTAAGGTAATCTTTTGTCGCCTCTTCACCACCTTTTCTGGTTAGATACAGAATAAAAATACTCCACGCACCGTCTTTAACATCCAATGTCAGAAGGCGTTTTTCCATGTCCATGCAATCCGTAATATCCGTTAGTGTCTCTGCATCAACTGGATCTCCCTGCTCTGTATAACGGCTGCTTCGTTTTGCCATGTAGACTTTCAAGATTTTCTGCTCCGGATCCGGCTTGTCCCACGGTCTTCCTTTTAAAAGCTTTAAATCAATGCGCATCTGTCGCATCGGTCCTTGCACATCATAGCGACGCATATCCAGATATTTCTTCAGATACTGTGGATAGCATTCTTTTACTTTTCCATTCGCATATCCTGTTGGAAAATGGGAATCATCGAGAATCCAGACCTTCATCTCATTTTCTTTTGCTTTCGCAAGAATCAGATCCAGATCACTCCACCACTGCTCTCCAACGAAGTCCGGATGTGGGCGTGCCTCAATGCACACCCCTTTCATCCCACTCTCTGCTATCTTGTCCATATATTCACTCAATACCGCATGTTCTTCTCCATGCTGCCAAAAAAATGGATATAATCCGTTCTTCATCCTTCGTCTACCTCATATCATTACTATCTACAATTAATTTTTCTTTTCTTCTTTTCCCTGTACAATATATGCCAGTACCGCTGAAACTCCAAAAGCGAGTACTGCACATGCGATAAATCCATAGAAGCTGACGTCCAGTCCAGCTGGATTAATCATTCCAGGAATACGGAAAAGTCCGTCTCCTGCAAGTGCATATAATTTTGCTCCGAGTCCTCCAAGAATTGCTCCGGAGATTCCTCCGCCTACCCATGCACAGGCAAATAATTTCATATTTGGCACAGCGATAGAATAGATTGCCGGCTCTGTTACTCCACAGAGTGCGGATGCAAGACTACCGAATCCGGCGCTACGTTTATCCGGATCTTTTGTTCTAAGTGAATATCCAAGTGCTACTCCGGCAAGTGCCCATACTGTCAATCCGAGAATCGCGTTGATTGGATCGCTTCCAAGTGTAAACAGGTTATTCATCAATACCGGGATAAATGCTGCATGCAAACCAAGGAGAACAACTAACTGCCAGAATGCTCCAAAAAGCAAGCCTCCAAGGATTGGACTGAAATTAAAGATTCCACAAACTACAGTTGAAAGTCCATTAGAAACATACTGCATAACCGGTCCGATCACTAAATAAGAAAGCGGAACTGTCAATGCAAGTACAACTGTAGGAACCATCATTAACTGAATCATCTCTGGAAGCACCTTCTTTGCCAGCTTTTCCACCTTGCTTGCGAAGAAAGATGCCAGAATGATTGGGAATAATGTGTTCGCATAAGTTGTTGTAGATACCGGAATATGGAGGAATGTGATTCCACCTTCTGCTGCAATCGCTGCCACCAGATTCGGATATACAAGCGCCGCTCCGATTGCAGCCGTCGTATACGGATTACAATCAAAAATCTTTCCGCATGAAAATCCTACGATAATCGGCATAAAGTACATAATTGCATCAGATGCTGCATAAAGTACAAGGTATGTTCCATCTGTGTTTGTGAGGATACCCATTGTTGTAAGAATGACAAGGATTCCTTTCAAGATTCCTCCTGCGATCATTGGACCTATCATTGGCATGATACATCCGGAGATCACCTTAAAGAAACGGTTCCAAAGACTGTCTTTTTTCATCACCTGGTAATCTTCTTTATTTACCGCCTTACTGTTCCCTGTGATTCCGGCTTCTGTCTTTACAAACTTAACTACTTCACTTACATGAGTACCAATGATCACCTGGTACTGACCACCCTGATTCATAACGCCTTTGACACCCTTAATCTTGCTCACCTCATCCTTATTTGGAATTGTATCATCCTTCAAAACAAAACGTAAACGTGTCATACAATTTGATACACTAACAATATTTTCTTTCCCTCCAACAGCAGCTACTACTTCCTTTGCCAGCTGTCCATAATCTTCTTTTGCCATGATGTACGTTCCTCCCATTCATCACTCACACTTAATATCTAATAGTTTCTCGAAATGCATTTCTTTATTGTCTATATTATAGCCAACCACATATTAGAAAAAAATATCAGATTCCTCACTTTTTATTGACCATTTCCACACAATCTGCTACACTTCATGCAAAGGAGGTACCTGTCTTATGAATCTGAAAGCACTACATCATTATCTTACCACGTTATCCCCAAGTGAGGAGAAATATCGCAATGGATATGTCTATGATGGCTGGAAAGATATGCCGAGAAAACAATGTAATGGCGTAGAATACACTATATTGGACTTAGATGTTGCTTATTCCCCACTTGACAACAAGCCAGCCGATCACTCTCCCGGACTTAATGCGGAACTCTCGGAAATATCAATTAAGAAGAATTCCCGCTTCAGTACAGTTCCAGAACATATCCATACCCACATTGAGATTAACTATGTCTATTCCGGAAGCTGCCCGCAGGTTATTGACGGACACCCGATCACTCTGCAAAAGAACCAGGTTCTCCTGATTGACACAAACTGCCCGCACTCAATTGCTCCGCTTGGAGAGAATGATATCATGATCAGCATTATCCCCAAGACGGACTTTCTGCGTGAGCATATGTTTAATCAGTTTTCTAATGACAGTATACTCTCCCGCTTTTTTATTAATGCGATCAACGAAAAGACTGACCATGACCACTACCTGCTTTTCCACTCAGAAAACGACCGTAGAATTCCGATGTTCTTTAATGAACTGTTCTGTGAGTGCTTTGATCCATCCATTAATTCTACAGATATCATCATGCATCTTTTTTACACGATCATGGCGGAATTGATCAATGTCTATGAAGACGATTTGACAAGGGGGGACTCCTACTCACACAACAGCGTTGTGATTCCTATGCTGCGTTATATGGAACGGAATTTCAGAACATGTACACAGGAATCTGTCGCTGACTTTTTCCATATCAGTCCAAACTATGTCACGCGTCTTCTCAAGAAATATACCGGTATGACTTATATTCAATTGATCCAGGCGCAGAAACTGCAGACTGCCGCCAACCTGCTGAGACAGACAGCACTTCCGGTAACCGAAATTGCCCAGCGAGCCGGATATGAAAATGTCACCTTCTTCTATAAGAAATTTCAGGAGAAGTATCACTGCCAGCCGGGGGAGTATCGGGGGTAGGTGAAAAACTTATACCCTTTATTTTACCTCTTCATAGGTTCAAAAAAGAAGAGTCAATATTTCTGGATTTCTTAACAAACTCGAATATTGACTCTTCTTCGCTATTATTTATAACTCAATTTTTTTGTTTATAAAATGTGGATAACTTTTCATAATCCCGCCAGATCCACCTCATATCTACATTTTTCCGAGGTTATTCAATGTGTTTCGTTACATTTTTCCGCGTTTTTTATCGGTTTCTGTAACATTTTTCTGCACTTTTTCACTATGTTTTGTAACATTATTCTCGCATCCCGATTAGAATCTTCTTTCCTTCAAATGCAAATCCATAATGTCTGATTTCTTCTTTTTTGAATCCACGTGCAAAAAGCTGTGCATCATAGTTCATTTCTTCAATCTGATTCAGCGCATGCTCCACTGTCTCTTCCAACGTTTTTTCTTTCCTTGAGTTACGAACTTTAAACTCCATAATGATTGCAGGATATTGTTTATCTCCCTGTTCCCTTGGAATCATCATTACATCATATCTTCCAAATCCGCTCTCTCGATTCGAACAGATTTCATATTGATCTGCCTGATCCGCAATCAATCCCAATACAAAGCCATGATAAAATCGTTCCGGCTCACTTGGTCCTTCTTCATTTCCTGATGTGTCAAAGTAACTAAATGTTGCCATTGAAACCTGATTCATATAATAGTTCATCGCATCCAGATCACCGGCGAGCAGTGCCTTCATAAATTGATTATAATTCGATCTGCTCTGATGAAACCATCCCTTAAATAAATTTGAGAACATTGCGGTTGTTTCCAAATTAGTAATCATCAGATGATACCATGGTTCTCTTAGAACTCCTCGATATTCTACGTCTGTTGCCTTCAGATATCCGCTTGCCAGCATCAGACTCCAGATGGCATTCTCATCCTGATCCAGCTGTTCAAACACAATCTGTTCGTCAAAATTTACTACGATTTCTTTTCCTTGCAGAAGCTCTTCCATCCGTTCTTTGATTTCCGATGAGGATTGTCTGATCAGTCGATTGATCAAACCATTCGAACTTGTATCTGCCCAATACGGACGCAATTGTTTTTTATCCAGATAGTTTGTGATAGACCACGGATTATAAATGTCTTTCTGTTTTCCAAATATAAATCCGTCATACCAGGATTTTACAAGCTGTTTTTCTTGTGACATTCCCATTGTTTCCAATGCATGGAATACTTCTTCTTCAGTAAATCCAAAGCTTGATTCATATTCTTCTGATGTTGTTGTAACAACATTTAAGTTGTTCAAATCAGAAAATACCGATTCCTTCGACACTCTCGTGATGCCAGTCATCATTGCTCTTTCAAGATATGGATTGGTTTTAAATGTTGCATTGAAAAAGTTTCTTATAAAAGCAATGAATTCTTCCCAATATTCATAGAGATATGCTTCTTGCATCGGTGTATCGTATTCGTCCAGAAGAATCAGAACTTTCTTCTCATAATAACGATACAGACAATTGGACAGATTCTTAACTGCATTGCAGATTGTATCATTTGCTACCGGTTCTTTCATTCCTGGATTCTTGGCGTAATTATCCAGTTCTTCAAAGCATCTTCGCTCACCTTCTGTAAGGCCGTTCCATTCCAGGAGATAACGATGCTCGGAATATGCTTCATTGATCGCCATGATGATTCCATCTCTTGCATCCTGATAATCAGCACCTTTAATTGTAGCAAAGCTAATGAATATCACTGGATATGTTCCTTGTAATTTCTGATATTTTTCTTCTTTCCAGACAGAAAGATCTTCGAATAATTTCTTCTTATCCGTATATAGGTTCGAGAAGAAATTATTCAGCATACTCATATTTAATGTCTTGCCAAAACGACGAGGTCTTGTAATCAGTGTGATCTCATCCTGTGATTCCCACCATTCTCTGATCAGGTCAGATTTATCTATATAAAAGCAGTTGTTCTCCCGCAATGATGCGAAATTTTGTTTTCCAATGCTTATTACCGGATGCATAATATTTCCCCTCGCTTTCTACTCTGCAACTTTATCTACACAATCTGATACTACTAGTATTGTAACATTGTTCACTAAAATACTCAACAAATCCCATTTGCCCAATACTATAAAATCAGTAACCAAAAAAGTGTCTATATCAGAACCTTTTATCGTTCCTTGATATAGACACTTTTTTTAAT
>ERZ506896.286-NODE-286-length-44254-cov-13.918075_pt1 | contig 44254 bp, 44 predicted proteins | sample MGYA00513176_ERZ506896 | MGnify/ENA metagenome assembly ERZ506896
AGGCGGGAGAACAATCCGAAAAACTTTCATCTCTATTCCACGGGCGGCTGGACAATGTGCATATCAGTGGCGAATATCAGTTTCTGGCTCTCTCTCTTACCAAAAACACAAATGTTCTGAGCTGCATATTGCAAAGTCAGTCAGCCGCTCCGCTGGAAAAAGATGATTTTCGCCTGGAGCTGACAGCCCGCAACGGATGCATGGATCACCGGAACACTCCGACAGACTCCGTTTTCACCTGCTATCTCCCCTTCATGCAAGAGAGCGCCAACTTGGAAGACATACAGGTAGTGCATGCCGGCATGAATACATTACGACTGATGGAAAATGATGACACCCGCTTACGTTTGATTTATCAGCCTAGCGGAGAAACGTTGTTCAACATTCCACTGACACAATACTTACTTTTATCAAGCAATGTAGAGGCAGCAGCCATGCTCCCACAAGAGTATCTGGACAGACAAGACCGATATAATCTGATATTTTTCCTTGAGCCTACAAATAATCCGTCAAAACCTTACATGTGCTTGCAAATGCAAGTAAACGGCTGGATAATACGCATAAACAATGCAGAATTAGACAAATAATTTTTCTAATTCAAACATTTCGATTTATATTCGATTCCGTTATGAGAATTACTTATTTTGTAAAATCTATAAAAAACGGAATCTTTATGAGAAAGAAGAAAAAATTCAACGAGTTTATAAACAAAACTATTGAAGAGCTGAAAGAAGAGAAGCGTTACAGCACGGCACACATCTATCAAAGTACCTTAAATACTTTCTGTGAATTCTGCGGATGCAAGGTCGTTTACTTCCACCAACTCAACAGGGCCAACCTGAAAGAATTTGAGACCTACCTGCGCAACAAGCAACTGAGCTGGAACACAGTCTCCACCTATATGAGAACGCTGCGCGGAGCTTACAACAAGGCAGTGGACCAAAGAATAACAGCAGAAAACTCCCGCTTGTTCAATCACGTCTACACCGGAGTGAAAAACAACATCAAACGTGCGCTGGAAGTGGAGGAGATAAACAAGCTGCTGAATGAAATCCCCTTGAAGAAATTATCGAAAGAGCTGATACAGTGCAGAGTGTGGGCAAACCTGATGTTCCGGCTGCACGGAATACCCTTTGTTGATTTAGCCCATCTACATAAAAGCGACCTGAAAGGCAATATACTTTCCTACCGCCGGCATAAGACAGGCAGACAAATGATAGTGGAAGTGTCGGAAACCACAATGACACTGATAAACAAGTATCAGAATACCAATCAGAACTCTCCCTACCTTTTCCCTATCCTCAGCGGAAGTACAAACGGAGAAGAGCTGTATACAGAGTACCAACAGGCACTACGAACCATGAATTATAATTTAGACAGGCTGGCGAAAAAATGCGGCGTATCAGCCAAAGTCAGTTCATACACCCTGCGCCACACCTGGGCCACCTTTGCCAAATATTGTAATTTCTCCGAACAACTAATATGTGAAGCCCTTGGTCATTCGTCAGTAAAAGTGACAGAGATATATTTAAAAGGATTCAAGAACGAGGTCATAAAAAAAGCGAATGACGCAATCATGTCATACGTTTCAAAAAACAGCAAGAAAAAGGCATAAAAAAATATTAGGAAGATAACTGCCATTACCTCCCTAATATATAACTGACCGGCTTATGCTTACTTCCCGACCGGTCACAAAAATTAATACAAACTACAGTTTACTCACCACCACCTGTGTGCTGACGGTTGGAAGTAGCAACCTCAATTACTACATTACCGTGGCATGTACCTGAAGCCGACTTACCGAGTGCACTTGCCGATACACCCCATTCTTCCTGCACACCACTGATTTCCAACATAGTACCTACCGGCAATGTAACATTGATAGGATAAGAACCGTTGAGTGTAGTCGCCGTTGCACCGAAACGCTGTGCCAACTCTTCTATCAAAAGAGCAGTCAGTTTGTCTGCATTACCTTCAGTGCTGATTTCAGTACCTGCCTTATAGGTATAAGCAGCCTCACCCACAGACATATCCTTAGAACCATACAGGTTGTCCCATTTGCTTTGTTCAAACTCTACAGCTTCCGTACTCTTCTTCTCAGAGAATTCCACACCGAGGAACAGACCATAAGAAGCGAACTCACTAGCAGCAACGATTACATGGCTGTCTTCGACACGGCTGTCCGCCTTCACCCATTCACCGTTCTTATACTGCTTGGCTTCCACCTTACCTGCCAGTTCGGTATCCAGTTCAAAACTCAGCTCGATAGCCTTTTTCAAAGAAACCCCTTCCTTGTTACAAGAAAGAGCGGCACCGACCAACATGGTCTCATCGGTAGCACGCGCAGCACGTGCCACTACATCTTCCTCCTTATAAAGCGGAGAGATAATGACCTTCACATCTGCATCTGTATCCACGGCACCGGCAGCGATTTCAGCCTTCACTTCCACCTTGGCTTCCTCATTGCCTTTCAATGTTTCCGTTTCCACTTTTCCTTCACTTGGTGCATCAGCCGATACACTCACTTCCTTCTTCACGTCAGAAGCAAGTGCCGCATTCCACACCAGATTCTGAGCCTTTTTCACATCCGCAACAGTCAATGTTCCTGTATGTGACAACTTACCTTCGGCTTCCGCTTTCAGTTGGTAAGTACCCGCCTTGACATCCTTAAACAGATAAACACCGTTGGCATCGGTCGTGGCAGAATTATCTGCACCCAATGAAACCTTCGCACCTGAAATTCCCTCACCGCTCAGACTTGTGATAACTCCGGTCAACGTATTGGAAGCAACCTCAACTACAGGCGGAGTCACATTGTCATAATCAGGATCATCGTCACTACAACCGGCAACCCCCATGGTCAAACCGGCAATCAGAAGCATATAAGCTCCTCTTCTTACAAAATTGTACATAGTAAAATAATTAAATTTAAAAATTATGTTTAGTTATATCATTTACAACAGATTGATGCAAAAGCACACCCCTCCGGAAAAATATTTGCCGTTTTGCAGCGAAGACTGTACCAGCAAGTGCTTCCACAATTTCCAGTCAAAGCCCACGTTCACATCATCGCCCGTATACTCCGCTATCAACCGGAAATTCTTCTGAAACGAAGGGCTGAACGTAATACCGCCCACCGGCCCGTTCCATTTCGAGTTCAGACTCCACCGCCAGTGCCGGTAAGCCATGTGCACACCCAGCACATTCCCTTTCAGCCGGAAATGCTTGGACAATGCCACATAATAATTGGAAAAATAGCTGTTTACCACACGCGATACATCCGTCTCATGCTGCGTCTTCAGCCAGTTTACACGGAAATCCAGGTCATTGACCCCTATCGCCACACTCGGCCACCACTTACCCGGCTTCTCACGAACCGGCTGTAGCTTGAGCGAAAAATAACGGTCCTTGCGGTGCAGCCCCGGATGTTCCTTATCTTCCACACCGTCAACAATCTTCGTCGATTTCAAAAGCGTACAAGTATACGCAATCTCCATCCACCTGAACGGCGTGATACTCAGGTAATAACCCATCGTATGATATTTATCGCCTTTATACGTCAGCACATTCGGAGTAAACTCCCGATTCAGGAAATGCACCCCTGCGCGTGCCTCCCCCTCTTCACCCATGTCCGCCGAAGGAACATGTATCAAACCGCTCATGCCCGTATACTGCTGTGCCACGGCCGGCACCGAAAACAGCAATGCCATGAAGCACCCCATTATATATCTCATTTTCATTCAGTGCCTCCTTTCTGCCGAACTGTAAAATCAGGCGTCATGCCATTCGCACCCCAGTCCGACCGGCTGCGGTCAAACCATCCTTCCCGTTCATTCTCTTCGGGGTCGGTCGTATACATTTTACCCGCATAAGCATCCGCCTCCTGATTATACGTCAAGCGGAAATTGGATGCCGGGCGGAAACGCACCCTCCTGTTACTCCGTTTATAAGGAGGAATCATCATAACCACCTTAAAACCGAAATTCTCTTTTCCCTTATCGATATATTGGGCAAACACCCCCACCGTGCAATGCCGGAAATGCCTCATCGCTTCTCCCTGCACACCGCAGTCTTCATACAGGAAACGACCGCCGCGCACCCGGAATTCCGTATTCACCCCACTCAGATAAGCACGTACCCCGGCAAGAGCCGTCAAACGCTCCATCGGACTACATTCCCATCCTGCCGCCATGGAACAAAAACCCGTCCATCCCGCCTGTGCATCCAAGGCAAGCCAGTCCGTAGCCGCATACATCCACTTCACATCCAGTCCGTAGCGTTCCATCGCAAACAGTCCTCCGCTCACTTTCAGAAAATGCTTCCGGTGCCAGTCCCATTCCTTGCTAAGCACAGCCATGTTCAGACGGACTTTCTTATAACGATCGCCATAATCATTATAAACAGGCACAATGACCTGTCCCGCCAACTGCCAGCGGTTTCCCATATACCACTTCACTCCGGGTGTCAGGTTCACCAGCACCTCATATATCTTATTATGAAAAATATCACGATAATGCAATTCGGCTCCCATAAACACATCCACCCGCGTGTTCTCTGCCGACTGTGCCCTTCCGGTGCAAACAAACAGCGCCGACAGACATAACGGCAAAATCCACCGGTGCATGGTTCTACTTATCCAAGACTTCATACACCGAATGTTTGCTCTTGAACTCGGGAACCATTTCCTTCATACGTCTTACAATACCCATATCATCCTCTTTCACGCTGGAAGCCACCAGCTCATCCACCTGCCGGCACACATCGGCATAATCATACTCACGCACCTGCGCAATCTTGATTTTAGGATGAAAAGTAGGCTTGGTCGTCTCTTCTTCATTCAACACTTCCTCATACAGTTTCTCACCGTCGCGCAATCCTGTAAACTTAATCTCCACATTCTTGGCTCCGCTTAACTGAATCATACGTCGGGCAAGATCCACAATCTTCACCGGCTTACCCATATCGAACACGAAAATCTCACCGCCATTGCCCATCGTTCCCGCCTCAAGCACCAGCTTACAAGCTTCGGGAATCAACATAAAGAAACGGATAATATCGGGATGCGTCACCGTTATCGGTCCGCCCTGCTTGATTTGTTCCTTAAACAGCGGAATAACCGAACCGTTCGAGCCCAGCACATTACCGAAACGCGTAGTGACAAACTGAGTGACTCCCTCCACTTTGCCATCCTTCACCGCCTTATCCAGACTCTGCACATAAATTTCGCAGATACGCTTGGAGCACCCCATCACATTGGTGGGATTCACCGCCTTGTCCGTAGACACCATCACAAACTTCTTCGCCCGATACTTCACAGCCAAGTCTGCAATGATACGCGTACCCTCCACATTGTTACGCACACTCTCTCCCGGATTATTCTCCATCATAGGCACATGCTTATACGCCGCCGCATGAAACACATAATCGGGACGATATATACCGAAAATCTCCTCCATGCGTTCCTTCATGCAAATATCACTCACGATGGTTTCCGCCTCGATGTCGGGCCATTTGCGCGCCATCATCAGACGCACATCATGCAAAGGCGTCTCCGCCTGATCTATCAGAATAAGCTTTTGCGGAGTAAATTTGGCAATCTGGCGCACTATCTCGCTTCCGATGCTGCCGGCAGCTCCCGTTATCAGAATACTCTTTCCGGTAAGCAATTCCTCCACCGCTTTCAAGTCGATTTCTATCTTGTCGCGAGGCAGCAAATCTTCAATATCCACCTCCTTGAGCTGACGATGGTCAAGATCACTCTTACCGTCCCACTCCTGCGCGGCAGGAATCATATAAATTCGTATACCTGCCTTCATCAGCCTCTCCACCATTTCGGGATTATTCCGAATCGCCTCATTCTTCAAAGGAGAAACCAGCAAAGTATGCACTCCGAAGTCCTCCATCTTCTCCACCAAATGCTCATCGTTGGGATAAACCCGCTTTCCCATCAGGAAGCGGCCCTGCATATCCTGCATATCCGAAACGAAACCGCTCACGACATATCGGGAGTCAACCTGGTTGCGGATACTCTTCGCCAGTCCCACTCCTCCGGCTTTCACCCCATAGATAAACACACGTTTTCCGCGTTTCCTGTTAAAAGTAGAGTCATACAGATATTTCACAAAAACCCGCACGCTCCACATAATCATGACAGCCAGCAATGCGGCAATTCCGATATCCCTCATACCGACTGCCATCAACCAACAATCCTCATTCAGCAGATACCTGACGCCTATAATCATCAGCAAGCCCGTAATCATGGCAAAACCCATCCGCTGCAAATCGATAAACGAAGAATAACGAATCACCCCCGAATACGTATGAAATATCCGAAAGCTCACAACATAGAACAACAAATAAAAGCAGAAAGCCCCTGTCAGTTGTACAAAGTTCTGCAATAAAGAAAGTGTTCCGTTATTCAAAGCATAAACCAACACATCCGCGCCCAGCACTATCAGGCAATCCAAAACGAATATACACCAATACGGCAGTGCATCTTTCGAAAAATACCAGTTTGATAATTTCCAAATCATATCCAAATACCGATAATAATCCATTATCCTTTTATACAATCCTTTATTGTCTGCACAATGTATGCCACATCCTCGTCACTTACACAAGGGCCCGCAGGAAGACACAGTCCGGTCCTGAAGATTTCCTCTTCCACCCCGTTGGTATAAACAGGCGCATCCGCATACACCGGCTGCTTGTGCATCGGCTTCCACACAGGTCGTACTTCTATCTTTCCGGCAAGCATGAAAACACGCATTGCTTCCACATTCTCATTAGGCTGGCAATCCGTGGTGGCACTGTCCACCGCCTTAATCACCCCGGCAGCTCCTCCCACCGCAGTCTTGACCACTTCCTTATACGCATTCTCCTGACCGACAACCTTCACATCAGGATCGATGGTAGCCGTACACAGCCAGAAGTTGGCATCATAACGCGCATCCTCAGGCTGCTTATGCATACGTATGCCCTTCACATCCTTCAACAGTTCTTCATACAAAGCCTGCACATGCTTATGATGAGCAATGTGCGCCTCCGCCACGGTCATCTGTCCGCGACCGATACCGGCACAAATATTACTCATACGATAATTGTAGCCGATTGCCGTATGCTGATAATAAGGATAAGCATCGCGTGCCTGAGTAGCATACCACATAATGGTATTTTTATCTTCGGCATTCCGGCAAATCAAAGCACCGCCGCCCGAAGTGGTAATCATCTTATTGCCGTTGAATGACAACACGCCAAACTTGCCGAAAGTGCCCAGCACCCTGCCGTCGAACTTGGAACCGAACCCTTCCGCCGCATCCTCCACCACAGGAATGTCATAGCGGTTTGCAATCTCCATAATTCTCTCACAGTCGTATGGCATACCGTAGAGCGCCACCGGAACAATCGCCTTGGGCTTCTTTCCCGTTTTCTCCATACGGTCTTTGATAGCTTCCTCCAGCAACACCGGGTCCATATTCCACGTATCTTTTTCAGAACCGACAAACACAGGCTTTGCACCCAGATAAGTAACCGGATGCGACGAAGCACAAAAGGTAAAGCTTTGTACCAAAACTTCATCACCCGCCTGAACGCCACAGCCAATCAATGCAAGATGCACCGCTGCCGTTCCCGCCGAAAGTGCGACAACTTCATTCTTTCCCCCGACAAAGTTCTTGAGGTCTTCCTCAAAAGCATTTACATTGGGACCCAAAGGCACTACCCAGTTGGTATCGAATGCTTCCTTCACATGCTTCTGCTCTATTCCATCTTCACTCATGTGAGCAAGACAGAGGTAAATTGTTTTTTCAGGAATGTAACTCATAACCTTTTTTCCTCCACTTTAATTAAATCTGTTAATTTGTCTATTATAAACTGAGGTTTCTGAACCTCTGCTATTTCTATATTTTGTGAATGTATATTCCTACCGTCATCTTTCAGACAGACAGTACGCCACCCCAAACGATTCGGAGCCACAAAATCTTTCTTCAAATTATCTGCGATATAAGTAAAACGATAATCAGGATATTTCTTTTCAAAATACAGATAGTTTGCCTCACAAGGCTTTTCACTACCAAACTCTTCAGAAATCACCACATCTTCTATCCAGTCCAATCCTAATGCCCTCAATTTATTGCGCTGAGTTCTGCTACGACCGTCAGATATTATCCCTAATCTGATATTCTTTCTACGAAGATGTAAAAGTAAAGCAGCACTTTCAGAAGGAAGAGAAATTTGGGGCTCATGATACCGGTATATCTCTAACAATTCAGTCACAGACAAACCTACACTATACTTTTCTTGTAAACACAAAAACACATTTTTCCCGGCATGATACCAATCAAGCATTTCACCTGCAACATCTAATCTGATACTCTCTGCAATGGCATGATATGCCGAAAAAAGATAATCTATTTCTTTGTATAGTGTATCATCAAGATCAAAGACCACGATATCTTTATCCGACAAAAATTGCATCATCATACCGAAGCATTATCAAATTATCTTTCCAATCTTCAAAGTATTCAATCTTTTCCTTTCCAAAATATTCACGTATCAATAATTCAGGAAAGTTAGCCCCGGCTGCATAACTTTGAGGATATCCGCCACCGAAACGCGGATTTATTTCTATACCCACCACATCTTCCGTTTCAGGATTATAGAAGACTTGCAGGCAAATACACCCCACACAACCTTCAATATGTGACATCCGTTTTTTGAGGTATTCCATCAACTTACCTTTATGCGTGCATCCTTTATTTATTTCACCGGCTCTGATTTCTATGCGTTCACGCGGAACAAGGCACTTCAATTCATTATCTGCTCCATAGTACATATCCACCGTGTATTCTTTATACACTTTCTTGTCGATATATTCCATGAAAAGCAACTTGGGGTCATTAAGAATATCATCTGTGAGTTCCTCAGGTTTAGTTATATAATGCAGATTGGCACTCAAAGAACCGTCATAAGGCTTGGCAAATAAAGGAAAAACAGGATTATATTTATCCACCTCTGCCGGTATGCGAATACCGTGTGCTTCCAAAAATTGCCCAGTGTTTCGCTTGTCTCTACATATTGCTACAAAATCCATCGAAGGAACACTTACAACCACCCCCAACTCTTCAAATTTTAAGCGATTGATTGCCAATATCAGCAATTCAGTATCAATAGTAGGAATGATAAGCCCTATTGACTTTTCTTTACATATTTGCAGAAGCAATTCTACATAATTATCAGCTGTACATCTTGGTACCTGTATACATTCATCCGAAACATATCCCGCAGGTGCCATCTCAGGATTCATATCCGTCGTATAAACTTTAGCCTTAGAATCATATTTTGCCAAAGTGTCTTTAAAGGCGCGGGTTAATACTACACGCTTTCCCGCAGATGTAATAAGAATGTTATGTTGTTTCATAATTAATTATTTCCGTTAAAAAGTTCCATGGTTGCTTGTCCTTCTTGCGAAATACCATCACGAAGCAACACCTTTTTAATTGTTATAAAAATCACTTTAATATCTGTAATCAACGAACAATGATCCACATACCACACATCCAGTTTGAATTTTTCCGTCCAACTGATGGAGTTTCTCCCATGACACTGTGCCCAACCGGTAATTCCGGGACGTACCTCGTGTCTGCGTGCCTGCTCTTTGCTATACAAAGGCAAATACTGCACTAACAGTGGTCGTGGCCCTATCAACGCCATATCTCCCTTCAGCACGTTAATCAGTTGTGGCAACTCATCAATAGAAGTAGAACGTACAAAGCGCCCTACCGGGGTCAGACGTTCTGCATCCGGAAGCAAGTTACCGTCTGCGTCACGTTCGTCCGTCATTGTTTTGAACTTGATTACCTTGAATATTTTTCCGTTTCGTCCGGGACGTTCCTGAGTGAAGAAGGCACCCGCTCCTTTATTGGCAAAGTGAAGCCATAAAGTGACCAAAAGCAATATTGGCCAAATGACAGCCAATACACACAATACAATAACAAAATCAAGCCAACGCTTTAAATACTTACGATACATGGTCTTTCTTCTTTTTTTATCTACTTTTATCTACCGTTTTTAACTCCCATTCATTCTCCATTACCACATTCCACCATTCACGTTTCACCGCTTCCATCTGAGTCTCCACACCGCAATCACGGCAGTTGATAATCAGAAAATGAATAATAACAGCATAAAAACTCAAATCATCAGTTTACCTTTAAGAGTCCTGTAGTAACAAGAGGGACTCATACGAACGTCTTTACAAACCTCTGAATTACGCAATCCGGCAGCTTTAACAAGCACTTTGATGCTTGCTGCCAACTTCTCTGTATCGAACTGTCTGTTCTTCATCTTACTTTCTTTTATTAATTGTTAATTATATACAACAAACGTGTCTTTACTTCTCCCTAGCGGGAAGTAATACCAACTTATTCTTTCCTAACTTCGCAAGAATTAACTTAAAACAATATCTCTTATGGCTATAAAAGCACTGAAACAAAACGTATCCATCTGTGAAATACAGAAAATGATTCACCAATGGAAAAACAGGGGAATAAACGATCCTACTGTAACCAAACTACTGGACCTCCATTTGGGAATGCCGGCTTATATGAACGAAAGCGGTATCTATCCACTCTGCAATTTCTACTACATTAGAATCGCACTCAAATTCTCATATACTACTGCACTGATAACGGCAGTGACAGACTGCCACACATTCGGACTTATTTGGGATGAAGGGCACACAAAAATCATCGCATTCTACTCTCCTTTATGGTATCATAAAAGTGACAAGGAAACAAAAAATGTGCAGCAGGATTCTGCGCAGAAAACACCGCAGGATTCTGCGCAGGATTCTGCTTTTTTTAATAGTAATATATTATATAATATAAATAATATATATTCTCCGAAGGATTCCCATAAGGGATTATCTTGCGAAAATATCGTCCAAAAGCAGCCAAATATTCCTTCTGAAAATCCTGCCGGAACGCCTCACGGCGATGAAGCTCCAAAAGCTTCTTCATCTGCCAAAGAGTTCTTTCACAAGCTCAACGCCACTCCCGAAGAGAAGCAGGCAGTACTGGTGCCGATTATCGACCGTATCGTTGCCGGTTACCGCTACACCCGACCGCGCGCACTGGATGCGCTGGTCGTTCTGGTGAACGAATTCCTGATTCCTCACTTCGATGCCCAGTCCAATTTTGCCAAAACACCGCACAACGGACGCATCATCTGGCTGCAAAACCTTATCAAGACCCGCCACGGGGAGAACCTGATACAGCAAGCCACACAAAAACTGGGCGAAACACTGCTGAAGAAACTGGAAGAACAACGCAAAAAACTCCGTGAATTCCGTCCCGTCTCGCCATTCGAATGGAAGGATGCCGACAAAGACATCCGATACTATGACGACCCCATAGACGGAAAAGTGGAAATACCGGCGGATGCACCGCCACGGCCCTCCGATGAAGCCATCTGGAACGTCCTCTCACAAAAATGGGTGGACACCGACGGTCAACACTCCGGGTCCTGAAGCAGTTCCCTGTCAACCATGATTTTTTATTTTTTACATTCTAATTTTAAAATTGATATGAAGCCTTATTATTCTCTTTCAGACTTCCCCGACCGCAAAAGCGCGGGAAAGAATTTTGTTGCCGTATGCCCCAAATGCGGAACACCCCACCTGTCCATCTCCAAAGCAAAAGGTGTGTACCACTGCTTCTACGCAGGATGTAACTTCAACGGCATACTGACCGACTTCTGCAAGGCAGACCGCCCCATGTTCCCGCAATATGCCGCGGGAGCTGCCGGATATGCCCCGACCCGCAGCGGCAACAGATACAAGACCGCCCGAAACGACGCTCAAAGCACGACGGGCGAAGTGCCCATGCTGCCCTCGGACTACAAGCCCCTGACCGCCGAAGTGATGCAGAAAATCAAACCCCTCACCGACTCGCCCGACTGTACCGACCCCGACCAGCTCGCCGCGCGCCGCTACCTCCTGGACCAAGGCATCTCCCTCGCCACCGCCATCACAGCCCGGATAGGCTGCCTGCGCCATTACTGCATCACCAAGGACAGCGAGAACAAAAGCGAACAGGCATCCAACGTATTTCCCTGCATCGCCTACGTGAACTATGTGGACGGACACCCCGTCAACGCCAAGTACCGCTCGTGCAGTCCATCGCCCTCGGCCAGGCAGGAAGAGGGAAAACCCACCGTCTACAGCAAGTTCTGGGGACAGGACTCACCCACCACGCCTTGCGCCCCTTACAACATCGACTGCCTCAATCCGCTGCTCGTGGAGGAAGAAACCATTCCGCGGGTCATCGTGGTGGAAGGCGAAAAAGACACGCTGGTGCTGGCAGAAGCCGGCTACCGATATGTCATCAGCGTACCGTCGGGAGCCGCAAGCGACTTGGGCAAATCCTTCGAAGCGTTTCTCCCATGGCTGGAACAGGTGGACCACATCGTGGTCTGCGGCGATACCGACCTGCCCGGCCGCACACTCACCAAGCGGCTGTCGGACTACTTCAACGCCCGCTGCCTCTTCGTCACCCTGCCCGGCGGATGCAAGGACATAGGCGACGTGATGCTGCAATACGGCATCGAAGTGGTGCGCAGTGTCATCGACGGAGCAAGCGTACGCCACACCACCGATATCATCACCGTGGCGGAGCGAAGGGATGAAGTCATCCGTGTGCTCCACGGCGAATACGACCACGGTTACAGCGTGGGCTACGGCCCGCTGACCGACCGCATCTTCCATCCCACCGACATCGGCGGGCTCATCATCGTAACCGGCATGCCCAACAGCGGCAAGACCGATTTTCTGAACGACCTGACCTGCCGCATCATGCAGCAGACCGACCGGTTTGTATGCTATCTTTCCTTTGAGGTTCCCGACAAGAACAAGCACATCGCCCGGCTGGTGAGCCTGATGCTGGGCAAAGCCAACACCACCGCCTATACCGACGGACAACTGACGCCCTATCTTGACTTTCTGGATACCCACATGATTCATCTGGATATGCACGAAGTACCGCCCACGCCCGAAAACATCCTGAACCGTGCCGACCGGGTGCGCCGCACACATCCGTTGAAATATCTGGTGGTAGACCCCTATCTTTTCATCGAAACACAAAGCGGCAACGGCGAAACCGAAACGCAGAGCATCAAGGCAATGCTCACCAAGTTTCAGACATGGGGACGTGTAAACCACATCTGGGTGGTCATCGTGGCGCATCCGCGCGGACTGAAGACCGTGAACGGCCGGAACGAACTGGAAGCCATCAATATGTACACCATATCGGGCAGTGCGAACTGGGCAAACCTGGCAGATTTCATCCTCACCGTCTCGCGTATATCGGAGCCCGACCGCGCCTTTACGCGCATAGACATGCTGAAGGTACGCGACCAGGAGCTTTGCCGCACAGGAACCGTGTATTACACCCGCCGTCCCTGCGGACGCTATGAAGAGCACGAAAGCGAAGAGGAATGCCGCGCGGAATAAAGGCCGTCCACACGAACGTATGCATCGCCTCATGCGAACGTATGTGTGGGGCTGCGCATATATATGTGTGAGGCTGCACGTATATACGTGTAAGCTCATGCATACGTCCGCGTTGCCAACATACGGGAAGCCGACATGCGGACAGACACCGGGTCTGTCCCTACGGCCTTCCCAAATACCGGAAAATCAGCTCCACCTGTACCGAATTGAACATCCGCTGCCGGTCGGTATAACCCGAATCCGCCAAAGCACGGTAAAGCACCTTGTGGTGATGCACCCATGACGACAGACGGTTAAGTGCAGCCACCGGAGTGATATCGGGAGCGTATGCCACCGCCAAGTCTCGTTTGTAATAAGGTTTCACCGGCCATCCTTCCCTCTCGTCTTCTCTCTGATTCATATCATTTTTCTATTTGATTAATAGAACAAATGTAATGAAAATCAACTATATAGCCAACTATATAAAGTGTTTTAATTCATCTTAATTCATACTCTGTCATACTTTGCCACAGCACTTCACAGGCATTCACAGCTTTTCATTTTTCCGTTCCTCCGCAATGCTATCTTTGTCATGTTCAATTAATATTAATCTTTTAAAAACAGTAACATTATGGCATTAAATTACAGTGTTTCATTACGCCCCAATCCGTTGGAAAGGGAAGCATCTCCAAAGGCTTACGCCACAGCTCAGATGAACGGTGAACTTTCGTTGAAACAGCTCAGCAGACGTGTGTCCTCACAGACCACCGTGAGCCGCGCCGATGTAGTGGCAGTTCTTACCGCCACCGTAGACAATCTGCTGGAAGCCCTGAAAGAAGGCAAACAGGTAGACTTCGGCGATTTAGGCAAGTTCCGTCTTCAAATCACCAGTCGCGGAGCCGACAGTCTGGAGAAATTTACCGCCTCGTGCATCACCGGCATCAACATCCAGTACGTCCCCGGAGAAGACCTGAAGACCATTTTCGGCAATCTGGAATTCCAGCCCGTTGCCAGCCGTTCCGCACAAGCAGCCGCACTGCGTGCCGAGAAAGAAGGCAAAGTGGTGGAAGACCTGCTCAAGTCCAAGGAAGAACCGGCTGTCTAGACCGTAGGGGGCGGACCCGTGTGTCCGCCCTAATACAAAAAATTATGTATCATTTTAAACCCCACTGTTATGGAAAAACCAAAAGGAAAATCAACCTGGAGCATCATTATCAAAGTAATTATTGCAGTAGCCACCGCCATAGGCGGTGTGCTGGGTATTCAAAGTTGTATCTGATTTTTAATCCTTAATAAAAATGACTTACGACAACATCAGTTCACAGTATCAAAACTACCGGCGCATTGCCTTGATAGTAGTTCACTGTTCTGCCACGCGCGCCGACCGCAGCTTCCCGGTGGAAGCTCTCCGCCGTTGTCACGTGCAGGAACGCGGATTTGCCGATATCGGCTATCACTTCTACATCACCCGCGACGGTGTCACCCATGTCTGCCGCCCGATAGACCATATCGGCGCCCATGCCCGCTGTTTCAACGACCACAGCATCGGAGTGTGTTACGAAGGCGGTCTGGACGAACAGGGACAACCTGCCGACACACGGACCATGGAACAGAAAATCGCGCTGATAGCACTGTTGCGGCAACTTCGGCTGGATTATCCCGAAGCCCGCATTGCGGGACACAATGAACTCTCTACGAATGTTCACAAGGCATGCCCTTGTTTCAAGGCAAGCCGGGAATATAAGGATTTATAAAATTGTTTCTATTAGTGGAAGGCTTCCGGTGTATGCCGGGAGCCTTTTATTTTTTAAAGGCAAGTGATGTTCCCGGTGCATGCATCATTCCAAATTCCAGCAGAAGTTCATCTGCCAAATATTCGTCACTCATACAATGCATATCCGCCACTCCCTCACTGATAATCGTATATGTATCAGAGTTGTAAAACTTATCCATGGCATCCTCATAAGTAAGATGCCCCTTTTCGGCAAAGAGTTTTATTATCCTTGCGTATTTCATTTGGAGTATCGTTTTATTTGCCAACATTTTATAGAGATAATTTAATAGCTTCTTTAAAAAGCAAATTTTCAGTAAGCAGTTTTGAACTGGTTATACAAATTTGTTGATTAGGTTTTTCATATACCAATCGATGTAAAGCCTCATCTTTGCTTATCATATTCGCAAAATACAAATCTATCGTATTAAAGACTTTATCATCAGCAATTCCGCCGGATATCCAATCAAAAGATTCCACTTGATGACCTTGACGGCACTTCATAACGTAGTCTAACCACTCTTCATTATAAGCCGTAAACTCTTTTTTCTTGAAACCGGATAAATCACCGCAAACTTCATATATATTGATGTAAGCCTCATTTCCCCTACGAAGAAAACGCTCGGCGTACTTTTCAGCCTGTTCACGAAATATAGTCAAATAGAATCCTCTGCCAAAATCTAAACAATCACGAGAATGCAGTATGTCCGGCAATTCAATGACGGAAGTAGAAGCATGATACAATATCATGGCAACACCCCTTTCTCTTTCATCAAAGAAACAACATCCTCAACTAGATATTCTTTACTGAATGTATGTAAAACATCATAGCTTGGAATAATATAATTATTTAGAATACCAGAAGTTTTCAACAACTGATGTACCTTTCGTGCATTCATTTTTAATGCATCAGCAACACTACCAATACAATATACAACAAAATTCAATTGTTCAAAGCTCATATCCATTGTTCCCGATTTTATCTGAATATACAAAGAAACGAATTCCTTTTCAGATTTCCTATCACAACAACATTTTTTAATCAAAAGAGCTTCACAGTCAGCATCTAAATAACTGTCTCTATCCTTATAGGACTTCCGGTGTATGCCGGGAGCCTTTTATGATTACTTGCCATAAATTCCACTTCTGCGGACTCGTCAACAAAACAAGTATATTTAGACTATCTTTAAATCATCCATCATCCGCGTTATCACTCGATGTAATTGTGGGATGTCTTCTTGGCAAATACGATAAATTTCATCAGCATCTACATCAAAATAATGATGTACAATTATATCACGTATACCCATCACGTGTTTCCATGGAATTTCCGGATATTGAATCAATAATTCTCTATTTGTTACTTTATCCAAATTCTTTATACTTTCACCTATCGCAGTCAGTTTCATACAGATACTGTCTAATTTCATCATACCACTTTCACTCATTAGAAAATCATCAGAGCATGATATTCCGGAAAAGCGAAGACATATTTTATTTAAAGATTCCTGTATTAGCTCTAGCGTATGGAAAGCAATCAACGTATCATACATAAACCCCCTCCTTTTGTATCTTTTCACGTAAAAAAGAATCCATCTTATCGCGTAACCGCACTATGTCTACTTTACAATCAAGCAATTCTTCTAATTCTTGCTTTATACCTGCCAAAGCGAAAAATCCGTGGAGCTTTCCTTCTACATAAATATCAACATCACTTGTGGGTGTATGTTCATTGCGAGCTACCGAGCCAAAAATTCCCATACGCAAAATACCATATTTTGACGCATTTTGCTGCATATAGCTATGCAATAAGGTAATGTATTCCGGTAATGTTTTCATTATAGCTTTATTCTTTGCAACAAAGAAACGAATTCCTTTTCAGATTTCCTATCACAACAACATTTTTTAATCAAAAGAGCTTCACAGTCAGCATCTAAATAACTGTCTCTATCCTTATAAGGCTTCCGGTGTATGCCGGGAGCCTTTATTTTTTAAAGGCAAGTGTCGTAAAAATCATATAAACACTTGTGCACAAACCCCTGCTCATACCTTGAAGCAATCCACTTACGGGCATTCTTTGCAAGGATATCGCGATAGCCGGCATCAAGCATACGCTTCATGGCATCATAAAGAGCATTTGCATCTTTTGATGGAACAATCGTACCATTTACACCTTCCATAATTATCTCGTTAGCACCATTAATATCAGTCACAACCTGTGGGAGCCCCATTGCTCCGGCTTCAATGACCACATTCGGAAAACCCTCGCGGTACGAAGCAAGTACAGCCACATCGGATGCAGCAAACCAAGGACGCACATCACTCTGAGAACCTACACTTTCAATGGCATCATTATTTTTAATGAGAGAGAGCGTTTCGGGTTTAAGAGGATCAAGCTTTTCCTCATAACCACCCACAAGAATCAAACGTGTATCAGCATTTTCCCTGTTCAATTTGACAAAAGCTTCCACCAGTTCATTGATACCCTTATCTCCCACTATACGACCTACAGCAATAAAAGTACAAACACCCTCTTTACGCAACCGCCCGGCCTGTTCCATAACCTCCGGTGTCCTGTCAAAACGTTTCAAATCTATTCCGCGACAGTTTCCGTAGCCCAATACTTTAATTGGCTTCTTTGTAATTCCATTATTCAAAAGATCGTTTTTTACTCCTTCTCCTTCAGGAATAATATGTGTGGCACAGGCACAAGTAAGCCGGTCTGTCATCATAAGAATCTTCCTTTTCCCTCCAACAGCCGTAGGAAACACCAATCCGGTAAAGGTATGCACACGTACAGGCACACCCGCCATCCATGCAGCCATCATACAGAGCAACCCCGCTTTGGGAGTCATGGAATGTACCATCTGTGGTTTTTCCCTACGGAATGTACGCCATAACTGCCACAAAGACTTTATATCTTTAATCGGTGAAATATGGCGTTCCATATTCACTTCTATACACTTTATATCGGGATGGGACTTATATATTCTTTCCCATTCGGGACCGGGAGATGACAATAAAACTACTTCATATTTCTTTTGCAAATCGGAAAGCATACCTGCAACAAAACCTAAAGACTGAGGCACTGTACAGGCACGAATTATTTTTTGTTTTGACATTTTTCTATTATAAATAATGGCAACGAACAAATAGCATTTACCAAATAAGAACACAATAAACTTATCACAATTAATGCTATGTATATCAGCAATGGATAACCTAATGAATAAGTTAGATCATGAAATATATAATAACAAAACCAAGCATGTATCAACCACATATTCATGGAATGATTTCCTAACAACATTAATCCTTTATCAACCCATTGCCAACGAGGAGCCGAAAGAAATAATACTATAAACGCCATCGCATACAATGGACCCCAAGCGGCTGTACGGGTAACACATACAATTATTACAACCAGTATTAATGCCAACCATAACCACCGGGAATTATATTTTTCCTGCATTTTATGTATAAACCCTGTTCTTTGCAACATTGCACCAAATATGAAAGAAGGAGCTAAATGCAATATCAAAAAAGGATTGTACAGCCAATGGTTTTTGTAAAGATACTGTGCGCCATAACGACTGATAATAAAACTTGTACATGTGCCTAATAAGAATGATATCGGCAATATCCACCTAACTTTATATCTATCTGTCAACTTAAAAATCCATGGAGACAACAACGAAAGACAAATAAAGGGAAAAAGAAACCAACCTTCACCATACCACGATGTATTAAAGGCTGTATAGTTACTTATGATTTGCTGAAAATCTACATAATACCTCCCAGTATAAATAAAGGAAGGAATTGTGAACAACACTAAAATCCCCCCCAATGTAAATATAGCTTACCAATTCTACTCCATCTATGAATATCCCCTTTCCCTCTAACGTGGATAAAGTGCATACCATACCCTGAAAGTATTAAAAAAACGCAACAGGATTTGCAGCAGCCGACAACCAATATACAAAAGGTATATCACCAATGTATATAAATGATCTGCATAGCTCTACATTAGACATTTGATTGAAAAGATGAAGAAATATCATTAATAATATTGCCACACCTTTCATTATCTGTGTTTCTTGCTTGGTCATCGTGCTAAAAAATATATCAATTTGAAATCAAATAATCAGCAATCCTACCACATGCCAATCCATCTCCATAAGGATTAACAGCCTTACTCATCTTATTATATGCTTCTACATTATCTATTAAATTTGAAACTTCCCCCACGATAACATCATAATTTGTACCTACAAGTTTCACAGTCCCTGCAGATAAAGCTTCAGGACGTTCTGTAGTATCTCGCATCACTAATACAGGTTTACCCAAACCTGGTGCTTCTTCCTGAATACCACCACTATCAGTCAGCACCAATAAAGATTTCTCCATTAAATATACAAAAGTAAGATATTCCAAAGGTTCTATAAAAAACATATTATCAAGATTACTCAAATCATCACCAAATATTTGATATATAGGCTTTCTCACATTAGGATTTAAATGCATAGGATATACAAAATCTACATTGGGATATTTGTTTTTCAAATCCCGAATGGCAGTACATATATTAATAAAACCTTTTCCAAAATTTTCACGGCGATGTCCCGTAATTAACACAAGCTTTTTTCCAGCTTTAAGACGTTCTGTATCATAGCCAGCCTTCGCAAGTATACCTTTAAGTTCTTTCTCAAGAACAATATCATGTTTTATCTTATTCACAACCCAATAGAGAGCATCAATAACAGTATTACCCGTAACTACAATTTTATCATTACTTATATTTTCTTTCAAAAGATGTTCTTTAGAGAGAGGAGTAGGAGCAAAATTGTACGTTGCAATTCTACCAGTAATTTGACGATTCATTTCTTCTGGCCATGGACTATAAATATCATACGTACGTAAACCAGCCTCCACATGTCCCACTGGAATTTGCTGATAAAACGCTGCTAATGCAGCTGCAGTAGAAGTTGTAGTATCACCGTGGACAAGTACCACATCAGGTTGAACCTCCTTAAGAATATCACGCATTCCAACAAGTACTCTTGCTGTAATATCATATAGATCCTGCCCTTGCTTCATTATATTAAGATCATAATCAGGATGTATATCAAAAATTTCTAATACCTGATCAAGCATTTCCCTATGCTGGCCAGTAACACAAACAATTGTTTCAAACTCTGTAGCTCGCTTCTTCAATTCTTTAACAAGAGGAGCCATTTTTATTGCTTCTGGACGAGTTCCAAAAACTAGCATTATCTTTTTACTCATTATATTTTAGATAAAAGTTTGTTAACCACTCTATATTTTTTGTTACATCATAACCTGCTGCTTGTATTTTTAAAGTATTATCTTCTCTTATAGCCTGAGCTGACTTAAGTGTTATATCAGCCCATTCTGCAATAGAGGTTGATAAAGAAACAAATCGACAATTACCAGTAACATCAGTATCCTTATCTATTGTGTCTGATAATATACATTGTAAACCTGAAGCTTGGGCTTCTATAATCGAAACAGGTAAACCTTCATACAATGAAGGAAAAAGCAAAACATCAAAAGCCTGCATAATTTCATGCACATTAGATCGAAGCCCAAGGAAATAAACCGAACCACTTAATCCGCATGACTTCACTTTATCTTCTATACTATTCCTTAAACCTCCATCACCTACCATTACCAACACGGCTTTATTATTCTTGCTGTATATTTCCTTAAAAATATCAATTAAAAATGTATGATTCTTTTGTGGATTAAAACGCCCGACATGTCCTATCACAATCGCATCTTTGGGTATATTTAAAATTGTTCTCTCTTCATTTCTTTTCACTGTATTAAAAACAAAATTATCTACCTTTATTGCATTCTTAAACACATAAAAATCTTTATTCCCATATAAAAAATTTCCAGCTTCTTTCCCACAAGCAAATCTATCAGTCACATATTTGTTCAAATAATATTTCCCAAATTGTCTAAACAAATATTTATAATCAATACCTAAATCAGCAATATGACTATTAGCTATACGAATCTTTATACCATATTTAACAGCATATTTAAATACAAGCCCTGAATTCTCTTGTATATGGCTGTGTATAGCTACATAATCATGATGTTCTTTAAAAAAACTATCAAGCCATTTAAAATACTTGCTATAATTCCATGGACGAATAGGCATAGCTCTATATATATGCCCTCCCATTTTCTCTATTTCATCATCAAAAAAACCTCGTTTGGGATAATGCACTAAAAAATCAAATTGTATTTTACTCTTATCAGCAGCACGATAATAATTCATAATCATATTCTCTGCACCGCCTTGATTCATAACAGCAACTACTTGAAGTACTCTAGATATATGTCGCATCTCCTTTTAGTTTTTTTATTAATTTAATATATAACTTATATCCAACAAGTGGCACTATTACATAAATACGCAAGAAATTTATTATTCTTGTCTTCATTGGTACCCAGGTAATAGTATGCCAATGAATAGTATAAGTATTGGAGGTTTTATTAAGCTTTCCTGATACTAAACTTCTACAATGGAAATAATCGTCAGGATAAAAAATAATGCCGTCTGATATTTTTTGTAACACATTTTCCTGTTTATATCCTAATGTAGTCAATTTCTTCTGCAAAAAGGTATTATTTACTTCCATATTAAAAGAACCATCATCTTTCAAAAAAGACATATTATGGTAAAAATCAAGCATCTCCGCAAAAAAAGATTGCCTTGGTACACTCATCATCAAAGCACTTAAATATCCTTCACCATCCAATGAAAACACTATATTGTTCTTAAGAATAGTTTCATCAAAAGGCTTTAAAACTTCTATGTCCGTATCCATATAAATACCCCCCTCGTGATATAAAGCATATAGCCTAACATAATCGCTCACAAAAGCAAACTTCCTATTTGCATATGCTTCTTGTACAAATTTACAACTCTTATCTATATCAAATGAATCCTCATTCCATAGTTTAAATTCATAATCCGGCAAATACCGATGCCATGAATCTATACAATCTTTAATACGCGCATTATATTCACCACGTCCAAACCATATAAAATGTATAATCTTAGGTATCATCTCTTACTTATTTTCGTATCTTTGTTTTTTTAATCTTTAGTTTTGTTTACAATAGGATTCAAATCCTTTAACGCAAATAATTTACCAGGAAGCCAAGCCAATACAGACCAAAAACCTCCTTGCTTCCATCTCGCAAAAAATGATTTCTTTCCCTTAACAGAAAATCTCCAAAAGTTTATAGCATAAGCAAATTTATATTTAATTGGAATTTGAGGATAATTCATAAACTCCGAATAAGCTAGAGCTGAATACTCTGGACTATTCCTACGGCATTGTATACTATTTTTGGTTAATCCATCATCAAGATACCCACACACATAAATACCTTTATGAACAAAACGAACTATATATTTTTGGGCAATACGCCCCCATATCAATCCTTCAGAACAAAAACGCTCATCTGAAAACACAGGAAAAGGATAAACCTTCATAATCTCAGTTCGCCAAGCCTCTGCTAAATCTCCTTTAATATGATGAGTGTAACGAATAGATAAAGGATCTGCATCAATAGTACCAAAATCAATTCCACCACCTATTTTAGTTCCATTCGAATAAATACGAATTCCTGAAATACCAGCAAAATGCTTATTATCCTTTATCCGGTTCCACTCACTATCCATCCATTCAATAGCATCTGGAGTAAGATAATCATCACTATCTACAATAAAAAACAAATCTCCACTCGCAGCCGCTACACCTGTATTTATAGCTATATGTTTACCTCCATTTTGCTGCCTAATATACTTTATCTTGATTTTGTTCTCTGCAACAAAATCCTTAATTAAAAATTCTGTATTATCAGTAGAACCATCATCAACAACAAGCCACTCAAAATTTTTATTTATTTGCCCACAAAGAGCTTTATAAAGCTTTCGAATAATATATGCTCTATTGTATGTAGGAGTAAAAACTGTTATCATCGCCAATACATAAAATAAGTAAATAAATTTATACCAAATAAAGTCCAAAAGATCTTCTGACGTACATTATTAAAAGAATCAGGACTTTCCAATAAGGGATACATCATAACCAATGCATACATAAACCAAGATAAATAAGCAAAACGATCTGAGAAATTGGCACGAATCACCAAAACCCAAAAAGCATTAGCAATTATATATGTATTATGAATCAATGAATAAAATTCATTTCTATAATGTAATCTATTTTGATAGATATACCCTATAATTATCGGCATACAACTATACAAAATAAAGTCTATTCTAAAACCTACGTTATAATGTGTTTCCGTTGTTGTCAGATAACTGGTACGTGAATCAAAATCATCACCCCATGCAGAAAAAAGACTGGTAAACAAATTACCAGCAACGGCACTTAATACAACACATACAAACCAAAAATAATAGAAAAACTTTGGTTTGCTATAATACTTTGCGACTAAAAAAGCTGCAATCGGAATAGCCGTTGAATGATGGATATTATAAGCTATAAAAAAGAATACAAGGCTTTTCCAAATATTTTCATAATATGTTAATCCCACCACAACAAAAGAAAGAGCCAAACCAGCACGAATAGTATTTGTACCATAACTGTTAAAACAGAATCCACCCACAATAGCCAAAAACAGTAAAAGAGTGCTTTCCGAAGCTATCCTTTTAGCGACTACATAATAATTGAAAACATAAATAAATGCCGTAAGTATAAACCAATACTGTGGTTCTCCAAGAAAACTAGTCAAATTTTGATATAAATAAAATGCCCATTCTTTATTTGATAAAATTTCACTCCAACTTTTATCAGAATTTACATGCTGTAAAAAAGAATATGCATACAACTCACGATCACCACTATAACCATAACCAATATCATATAATCCAAGCATAAGTGCTGCAAATACAGCAAACATAAATGCAAAGCCTTTGGTATTACCTCTTATTGCCGCCGAACCTGAATATATCTGCCATCCATAAATAAGCGTAACAAAAAAAGTAACATTAAACAGAATATCAAGTGTATATAATGAAAACATTATTAATCAATTAATTCATAAATTTTATCTATTTCCGATGTGTTATCTGCTCCATTCTTTTTCAGATAACCAATATACTTTTTCCGCAAGTTTTCATTTCTGATGAGCATTTCAATAGCATTGGCAATAGCAACAGAATTCATTTCACAAACACTGCCATTCACACCATCCTGAAACTGATCATGAACAGTAGAAAAGTTTGTAACGACAATTGGCTTGCACAAGAGTTTCGCTTCATCAAGAGCTATACTTTTACCCTCAAATTGGGAAGGATGTACAAATATATCAGCCGATTTTATATAAGGGTATGGATTGGAAGTAATGCCAAGGAGAGCTATATTATCTTGCAAATTCCATTGTTCTATCATTTTAGCATATCGTGGAACATCACTGACAGCACCCACAAACGCCCAATGTACATCTATCCCACGTTCTTTCAGAATATGTGCAGCTTCAATGGCCCAATGAGAACCTTTAGTATCAGTTACATGGCCTACTGTCACCAACTTCACAGCTCCTTCACGCCACGGATTATTAAAAGCCTCTTCCGCTAATCTGTTCACAAGTATCGGTGAAGTAATGTTTTCCATCAAATGTATTTTATCTGCTTGCTTAGGAAACCATCCTTTTAAAACTTCTACACAATGAGGGGAAATAGTAAATATAGCATCAACTTTAGGAAAATATTTTTTATCAGCAGTGTAATAATAAGGCCATTGAGAATAATCACTGTGAAAGAAAGTAACCTTCCTTTTACCCTTTAATTTATTGACCATATAATACAACTGTTGTTGACCATTATAGTCAACAATTAAATCAAATTCACCATCACCAATTGCAGGCATCAACCAAGCCAATAAACGTCCGGCCCATGCTTTAGAAACCTTTGTTAAAAACATGCGAAATAAATTCCCCAAAAACAAAAGTAAACAGCCTTGCTTTAACAAATAAACGTAACCGGTAACCCCCTGAAAAAGTGCAGTAATTCTTTGATCAGAAAAAATCTTCACTTCCTTTGGTATCTGTGAAAAAAGTACACCATGAGGAGATGCTATCCACAATGAAACTTCATATTTCTGTCTGTCAATAGTATTGAGCAAACTCACCATACTTTTGCTCACACCGCCGGTTTCCAAATTACTTATAAGAAACAATATTCGTTTTTTCATTATAAATTATAACTGATATATCTGCTTCATGCATTCTTCTGCAGCATATTTCTGCACACGTTCTCGACCTACCACAGCATAATGTTTGCGCAATTCTGCATCATTCACCATTTTAAACACAGCATCAAACATAGAATTCTCGTCATGATCGCACAATATCCCATACTTGTTATTATCTATAATTTCTATCGGACCAGATGTTTTTGTACTGACCACCGGTATACCAAGTACCATTGCCTCACAAATAGCCAAGCAGAAGCCTTCATAGCCTGAACAACAAAACATCATATCAGCAGATTTTACATAAGGAAAAGGATTTCGTTTGAAACCTATTATTTGCACCATATCTTCTACACCGAGATCGTGAATTTGTTGTTCCATTTCACTACGCAATTCACCGTCACCTATCCATTGAAAAAGAACATCATTACGACCTATATCTTTAAAACGCTTGGCTATCAAAACAAAACGTTGTACTTGCTTAGGAGGAGTCAACCTGCCTGTCATAACGATAGTGAAACGATCATTTTTAATTATTTTTTCAGCCCCCATACGCTCTACTTTAGCAATATCAATAGGATTATATATTACTTTAGTTTGAGCCGTACACATAGGAAAACGTTCCCTGAAAGCACGTTCAGTATCCTGTGCTACACACACTACAGTATCCATAGCATTGTATGCAGCCAATTGTTCACCTGCTCTAAATTGATTATCAGTATATTGAAAACGTAATAAGTCACAATGTACCCAGGTTACCTGCCTGCCTTTCTTTATATCCAACAAATAATGAATACGTAACGGCATACCTTCAAGAAAACTAATCACAACATCAAAGTCCCCGCTTGCATCCATTGTTTTATGAAACTGATGACGCAGCAATTCATGCCAACCAAATTTCAATGATGCGCGATAAGCCAATTTGTAACCCAACGTATATCCCGACCACATCTCATGTTTTACTACTTCCGCCGGCACTTCATCTACAAGTGTTCCACCACCGCAAAACTGACATAAGTGTATTTCATTTTGAGTATAATCAAAATTACGCAATATATCAAGCAAAACTCTCTCGGCACCGCCACCGTTTAGAGGACCATATAAAAACAGATAACGTTTCTTCTTCATTAAATTTGTTTATAAAAACTTATCACATTATGTGCCCATTGCTCCAATGAATAGTCACGTCTATTATTCTCAATTGTAACTTGGATTTGCTTTTCCAATTCTTCTTTATCTGCATCGATAATAAAATTCATCTGTTTGCACAAAGCAAGTGGATCATTTACCTTAAATAAACGAGTTGATGGATTCTTAGCATTCCACATTGTCCCTGCTATATCACTTTGAATCACAGGAAGTCCAAATACCGATGCTTCACAAATAGCATAAGAAAATGTTTCATGCTCACTGCTACTGATAAAACAATCAACTGAGTTAAAAAGAGAAGCAATATCTTCAGTTTGATCTTTCAATATAACCCATGACGGAAGATTACCTTGAAAATAGTTATTGACGACCGATTCTGTATCCGTTCCTTTCGTTATAAAAACTTGGAAATCATTCCTTAACTTTATTAATTCTTTTCCTGCTTCCAGCAACACATCTATCCTTTTTTGAGAATTTCTACCACCAAATGCCAGAAAAATAAATTTATCATCAGAAATTCTTGGCTTACGTTTATTCAAGACCCTTGATAATTCAATTCCATTGGGAATAAATTGTATCTTACCCCCCCCCCGCAAATAATGTACCATATATACTCCTTTTTCTCCATTTTTCAACAAATTTTTTCATTTCATCACTCACAGATATTATATTTACATTTTTGCTTTGCCAACCATAATGCTGCAAAAAACACCACATTTGATATATAGCTTTTAAAGGATGATTCACATACGAAAGGTGATTATGCATATGCCATACTATCTTCACTCCATTAAAAAACACCTTATTTACAGCTAAATCATATCCATCAAAATGAGTATGAACAAGTGTTGGCATATATTCTTCTCTTATTTTTTCTAATTCTGTATAAGAGTGACACACATCATTGCACGTAAAAAAAGTCCTGTGCTCAAGCATAAATTTATGTATCCAAGCTTGGGAAGAAGCCAATCTAGGAAAAACATAAGCTACCTCACATTTATACTCTTTACACAAAATTGCTTCAAGTGCCTCTAAAGAAGCAATAAAATTGCCTTCATAGGGTGCTGCATACTGAGCAATACATAATAAACGACCATTCCTAATATTCATATCATGAATTATATTAAAAAATGCACTCCTCTACTTTTTTAAAATTGAAAGAAATTGCAAAGATTCTCTACGCTTTTCTTCTATTATTTGATTAACCTTAACATAATCTATTGGAGTATTTACAAGCTCCAAAGCCTTCTCCAAACTTGTCGTCAAGCGATCTTCAAGTCCAAACATACGAAGAAGACTTTCAAAACGAGCCATCCCCCTATGTTCATTGCCAGTTACTACAAAAGGTTTATTAAATAAAATTGCAAATACTGTTCCATGAAAAGAATCTGTCACTACAAACTCCGCATTATTAATTCCATTAATCCAATCATCTACAGCCGGAAATATACATTTTGATATATCTTTTGTCACCCCATTGATAAATTCTTCTTCAGGCATACAAGTATACACATTAAGTTGTAACTTATCTGCAATAGTTTTTACAATTTTTTGTTTTAGAACAGACTTATCTAAAACATAAGCAAATATCATTTTCGATACTTTTTTTACATTTATGACAGAAAGATAATCCTTTGGATTTAACAACATAGTTGGATCAAGCACATGAAGAGCTTTCACTTTAAGATAATCTTTACAAAGAGTAACACCACTATCTTCTCGAACCGATATTGCATCAAATTTTTTAGCCAATTGAGAAGCTTTTTTTGTCTGCTCATCATCATACTGCCAAGTTGCATGTCCAAATGAAGCTGCATAAGCAATACGTTTGACATTATCACGAGTCACAAAATTTAAAAAGGACCAAGGGAAAAAAGACGGAAGCCACACTTGATCGCTTCCCACAACATAAGCCTCAAAATTATATTCTTTATCTATCTTCAATAATTCTTTGTAATCATAAAAACAGTACGTTGTATTAATATTATTAATGAACAAGTCTGTATTTCTACTAAGTATAATATTCTGTTCTATTGTAGGTTGAGGAGAAAAACAAGGTGAAATATTTTTTTTATTTATATATCTTTTTTTTAATCTACTCAACCAACCTAAAAACTGTCTAATAAAGGATGTATATAATACTCTGTTATTACAATTAATTGTTATTACATCGTGCCCATCTCTAATCAATATCTGTTGAAGCGCATATGCTTGCAATAATCCACCATAATTTGTTGCCAATGGATGCGTTAATATTCCTATTCTCATCGTCACATCTAATTACTTATTAAAATACTTTAATATCTTTGCTACTTTAGTCTTAAATAACAAAAATTTTACCTGAGAAATAGTAGGCCCTATTTTATCATTAAGACTTATCATTGCCATAATCCCTTTTTTATGATAATCTTTCCAAAATAAATTACGGAAAGGAGAACATGAACTACTTACATAATAAGCTGAATTATATCTCTTTACAAAAGAAACATCTAATGTCTCAACATTTGCAAGCATTGGCAAATTCAAGTTCTTTTCTCCTTTCTCTGTATTCACAATCACAACACTTAGACCTGTATCATCATCCTTTATCATAGGTAATTGATTTGCTCCCCACAAATCTCCAAGTGTTATATCACTTCCACTTTTTCCAGCCTTTGCCGGACATACGTGGCAAGAAGGTCTAAGCATATAATGATTTAAATAAGCTCTCATATACTCATCTAATCTGGCACTATGTCTCTTTATTTTTCCATTTTCATAGACATATTTTACCGAGTATCCTTTCCACCCTGTTGATTTATCACGAAAATCAAAATTTACAATTTTTTCTCCTTTTCCAATATATGTCAAATAATTCCTGAAGACACGTGGGCTAGGAACACCATGGCATAGAATATCAACAGTTAATAAATTCTCATATTCTTTATGAAGAAACTTTTTTAGTCCTGCCACCTGACAAGGAGTACCAGTAAATAACACCCTACGTTTATTTTTCACAAAATATTCAACATCTTTATATATATTTCCAATACAACTCTGTACGTATTTACTACCGCAAAAGAAAGAAAGTCCCTCTTTTGTTTCCGTATAATCGTGAACTAATTCAAGTTTTTCATTCCATCTTGCACCAAAAACGATTCCTCCTTCTTCAATAATATTGGTTGCAATAAAAGTAAAAATACCTCCTGAACTACTTTTCAAACGAATTCCTTTATCCATATGTTGCATTGCAAATACTACAATAGGATCTTTCTTCATATTTTGATTAATTACTGGACACACCTTCTCACAAAGACCACAGTCTATACATAATGTAACATCCACCTGAGGATAAAGAAACCCTTCCTCATCTTCATGCATAACTATACATTGTTTGGGACAACGTTGCACACAAGCATTACAACCACAACATTTACTTTTATCGGTAATTTGCAACATAGTTACTTTTTAATGCTTTTCTTTAATATAAAAAAAACTTTATCTCTCAAAAATATACGTTCGCTCTTTGTGAGACCAAATACAATACAACACAAAGATGTCCAAAAAACAGAAACCGCTCCATTAACAAAAAAACGAATAATTCCTTCTTCCATATAATGAGCTAATATAACCGGTACTATAAACGAAGCAACGGATACCAATACACAGGGAATAATGCAATCTTTCAAAAATTGAAAAACAGAAAATACCATCAAACGTTTAAGGTCATAAAAGCGCACAAGATTAAGAAATAGAAAATCTATAATAAAGATAAGATAAGCCGCCCAAACAGGTGCACCCATATAAAAAAACAACCAAACCAAAGGAAATATCAAACCGGCAGTCAGCGCTGCATGAACCGTATAACTCTTAATATGCCCATCTGCCTGTATTAATTTAAAAAGATTCTGCCCCGAAGATACGGCAAGCGATTCAAACATGGCAAAACGCAAGAACAAAGGCGCAAGTTCCGGAACCTCTCCAAGCCAAAGTTGTAAAAGGGTCTCAGCTTCCATGCAGACAGGTACGATAAAAATATACATCATCAACCACGTAAACTTTGTTCCTTTATTAGCCAAATGAACTGCATAAGCAGTATCACCGGCTGCATAACTTTTTGTTATCTGTGGCGAGAATGCCATCGTAAAATTTCCGACAAAACCTTGAACGGCACTATTTACAGTCATAGCTACAGAACGGGAAGCATTATAAACCACACCAAAAAATACATTGACCAGCATATTTACCCCCTGCGTAGCAAAAACGTATGCACCATTATTCATCAGATTCCATCCGCTGAATACTGTAAGTTCTTTCAACAAACCTTTATCCAATAAACGGGGACTATAGTAAGCCCCCTCAAAATTTCTACTACAATACCAACCATAAAATATATTCATACATAAAGTGACTGCTATTTGCAAAAGTGCAAATAATACAAGCCTATCACCATCATACGCTATAATAATAAAACAAATAGCAAGTTTCAATGTAACATCCATAATGCTCATATAAGCATAAATTGTCATCCGCTCATAGGCTATAATCAAAGCATTGAAAGGAGAACTAATCAAAGATATCATTAATGTGACAATAGAGCATTGCAACACCCAGTTGGCAGCTTCCATACGCCCTTCCGGTATATTGGCTTCGTGATTAAGAAACCATACACCTGCTATCTCCAGCACTAATGCAACAATCACAGCCATCACAATCTGCGCATTGATAGAAGTAGAAAACATCGTTTTCAGCCTACCTTTGTTTTCCTGACCCAATGTGTATGTGATATAACGGCTAATAGCTGCAGACATGGTACTGGTAATAAGTGAACTCATAGCCACTATCCCACCTACCACTGCATTAATACCGTAGTTCTCAACACCCAATGCCTGAAGCATCACACGGCCGGTATACAGTCCCACAATCATCGTTATGAATGTGCGAAAATACAAGGCAAGAGTATTTCTAGCTATACGTTTATTATTTTGAGATATATCGCTTGACATTTACTTCAATTATTGTTATTTTCTGATTTTCTCATTCAATAAATTCTGAAAGAAAATCAACGAATGAGTATCGTTTCCATGCAGCGTATACATGCCTGCCTCTTGCAGGGCTTCCGCTTTTTTCTGCACATGCCTGCCATACATGCCTGCCAACGAAGGTATATTCAACTGAAATGCTACTCCTACCTGCTGTAAAGCTTTATAATCTGCCATCTGCATATATTCGTAGCGTTCGGGATGTGCCAGCAACGGATGATAACCTTTCTCCTGAATATGCTTCAACATAGAAAGCAATCTCATAGGAGGATTGAAATAGGAGGTTTCCACCAACAGGTAACGTTTTTCTTCGTGTAGAGAAAGAATATCGTCTGCCTCCAAACGCCGGACAAAAAGATTGTCCAGCATATATTCCGCTGCCAGTTCCAGCCGGATATTTCCCCGATAACTTTCGCACAACGTTCTGAAACGGGTCTTTAAAGCATCGGTGGTATTGGGAATATCTTCCATGATATGAGGAGTGAGCCATAGCTTACGAATGCCCTGCCGCTCCATCTCTTCCAAAATACGGAGAGACTCTTCGGCAGTGCGCACACCGTCGTCCACCCCCGGAAGGAGGTGGCTGTGACAATCGGTCATACCCTGCAGGATACCTTTAGAAGATACGGATATATATCTGGAGAACGGCCACATAAAAATTATTTACCGCTATGATAGTAAGAACCGTAGTGATAGCCGTAACGGTAACTGTAACGACCATGGCTGCGTTCGGTTCCATTCAAAATCATGGCAAGATTCTTGAAACGCTTTTCACGATAAATATTTTCCAGTTCGGAAAGCATGGAGCGTTCCAGTAAGCCGGCACGAACCACAAAGAGGGTACGGTCTGTCACTTTCTCGATAATCTGTGTATCTGCCACAATGTCTATGGGAGGACAGTCCACAAAGATATAGTCATAGCGGGTGCGGAGCTGTGCAAGCAATCCGGCAAACCTTCCGTTTTCCAACAATTCTGTGGGATTGGGAGGCACGGTACCTACCGGAATCATCTTCAGATTGGCATATTTATCGTGTGACACCAAAGTTTCTTCCCAGTTGCCGATACGTCCGCTCAAGTAATCACTCAATCCCAGTTGGGGAGAGTTGATATAGGCAGAAAGAGAGCCGTGACGCAAATCGCCGTCAATAAGCAGTACTTTTTTCCCTTTGAGGGCAAAACTGATTGCCATATTTGCCGACAGATAAGACTTACCACTGCCCGGATTGAACGATGTGACAGCAAATGCCGTAGCTTCCGAAGTGTTGGACACCATAAAATCAAGATTGGAACGCAACACACGGAAGGCTTCGTTAATGACGTTCCGATTTCCTTCTTCCACCACAACGACACGCTTATTACGAAGCGGTTTCCGTCCGAAAATGCTTTTTTTCTCACAACCGTACAAAGGAATTTCACCGACCAGCGGAAGACTCAGATGCTCCAAGTCCTTTCGTCCGCGCACCTTGCTGTTCATGTTTTCTTTCAGAAAGATGACACCTGCAGGCACTGCCAGTCCGAGCGCAAAAGCAATCAGCAATATGTTCATTTTCTGCGGAGAAACCGGTGCCATGCTACCGCGGGGAGCAGTGATAACACGGGTATTGTAAGCAGTGAATGCCTGTGAAAGTTCGTTTTCCTCACGCTTTTGAAGCAGGTAAAGATAAAGCTCCTCTTTTACCTTTTGCTGACGCTCCACACTGAGCAGGTATTTCGCCTGACTCGGATTGGAAGCCAACTGGCTGGTAGTGGTTGCTTCCTGCTGACGGATGCTGCGTATCTGGGTATTCAGAGAAACTATCAGATTGTCTACCGACTGAATAATGGTGCGCTGCATACTCTGCAAAGAACTGGCAAGATCTTTCACCAACGGATTCTTCTCGCTACTGTTGGCTATCAACCGGTTGCGGTTCAACACCATATTGTTGTACTCGTTTATCTGATTCTCAATATTGGAATTGGCGATGCCCGAATTGGTAGGCAGCGGCTGACTCAGACTCTTTTCTTTCAGTTCTTTCAGAATATACCGAGCGGTGGAAAGCTGGGTGTTCAGCGTAAGCAGTTCTTTTTTGTTCTCTGCCGACTGAGCCATGTAAAGGCTGGATGCCGCCTGAACATCGGGTAACAAGTGTTCGCTTTTGAAGCTGGAAATATTTTCGTCCACATGCCCCAACTCGCTTTCGATTACACTCAAACGGTCGCCTATGAACTGAGAGGTGCTGACGGCAATCTGGTTCTTGTCTTGTATCCACTTTTCGTTGTACACCTCTATCAGTGTGTTCAGTATGTCTTCTGCCCTGGCTATGGATGTATCGTTGATGCTCAGATTAATGATGGTGGCTTCCTTGCTGCCCAATTCGACACGCAATGCATGAAGATAACGGTCAGCGGCAGCATCTGCTTTGCCTATGGCATAACGGATGGAAGTGCCGATGCAGGCATCGCTATAGAATTTGGTAGGAGAAATGAACAAAGTTCCCGCTGCAGTCTGTATGGAGTCGCCCATCCTGCCGGCAAAGGTATTTTCCGATTCCACTCCGGCAACCTTCAGACCGGAAATGGTGAAGGCATCCTTGGAATCAATCCGAATGGTAAAGCTGACCGGTTTTTCCATCACCTCACCAAATGTCACCGCCACGGGATTTGCCTTATATAAATCTACATTTTTAAGTCCTTTGCGCACAGTGTAAGTTTCGTTCAGCCTCAACCGGCGAACCACTTCGGTCATCAATGCGGGAGACTTTAACGTGAACAGCTCGTTATTGATATTGGTATTTGACCTGAATATACCCATATCGGAAAACTCGCTCATGGCTCCACCCGAAGAACCGCTTTTAGAATCATCTTTTACCAAAATTGCCGCACTGCGGGTATAGATGGAAGGAGTGCTCATCAGATACAGCACTGCCACAAACATAGTGACAAAAAGAGAAAGAACAAACCAACGCCATTTGGGAACAAACAGCCCCCACAGGTCTTGTATCCGTATAAAATCGTCGGCAGGCTTGCCGGCGGCAGCTTTTTTTTCTATCATATATATTATAATATAAATGTAAAAGATTACTTAAATATCAACACACCCAATGAAGTAAGGAAAGAAGCAATGGTAATCCACATCGAAACAGACTTCACACTGTTCTCGTTCAGAGTAGACTGTCCGGCACGCACCTTGTTGGGCTGTACATAAATCACATCATTCTGTTTCAGATAATAAACGGGAGAATTAAATACATCTTTCGAACGAAGATCTGCCCAATGAGTGACACGCTCTCCGTTTTCTTCACGAATAACGAACACAGCATCACGCTTTCCGTAAATACTTAAATCACCTGCCATACTGATGGCTTCGAGCAAAGTGATTTGGTCTTTGGTAATGCTATATTTACCCGGTGACTTGACTTCACCCAACACCGAGAAATAAAGGTTCATAAATTCAACCGTAACAACAGGGTCTTTTACCAAATTCTCGTCTATCAATTTCTGCTTCACCAAAGCGGCAATCTGACTCTTGGTCATACCGGCAATATGAAGTGTGCCCAATACGGGAAAGTCTATGTTTCCTTTGTCGTCCAGCGTATAGCCAGATACCTCTCCCCCACCGCTTACCGAGCCTTCTGTTCCCGCACGGACCTGAGCCCTTGCCAGATTGAATAACGCCGCCAACTGCGGGTCCTTACTTGACACAAGAATGGAAATCTGGTCTTTGGGTTGCACGGTAATGTCTCGTGCGCCACTGATAACCTCCGGCTGATTTACATTGATGTCTTGAAAATAGAGAATCTCCTTGGAAGTGTTGCAGGACATCAACAACACTGCCATAAGAAGCATGCTTAAAAAATGTTTTTTCATAAATTATATATTCTGTACAGTTTTATTTCCTAGATAAAATTTAATTATCATTCAAAAAATGATAGTTCTGTGATTTAATCAAAAAAGTTCAAAGAGAAATTATATTCTTTCCAGATAGGATCCCGGAATGTAAGTAGTAGCTAAAGAAAATGCCCCTTCCAGACGCACCACAACCCGTTTATGCCCTTTGATGCGAATCAATTCGCCTTCTATACCCGCAAATTCGCCTTTTATAACGCGCACCCGGTCACCCTGACGAAGGTTTTCATTAAGCACTTGAACTGCATCTTCCGAAAAATCAAGCAAAAACATAAAATCCTGCATCTGCTTGTCGGGGACCACCAACAGTTGGCGGGTCTCCAAGTTCAGGAGATAATTCATGGATAATTTATATTCATTAACCAATGAAAGACAAGTGTTATAATCTGAATGGATAAATATTAAATTGGGTATAACGGGCTTTTCTACTTTGACTTTCTTCCCTCCTTTTTCTTTTATAACGGTTCGGAAAGGTATATAATGCTCTATACCCAACCGCTCCAAGAATTGCTTGATTTTCTTTTCTGCAGAAAATTTTGTTTTCGCTGCGAACCATTTGATCGGCTGCACTTTTTCTTTGTTCGTCGTCATGTTCAAGTACGCTTCGCGTCATCACCCCTTTGGAAGGCAATTTTATAAAAGATTCAATAAAATGAATCAAACTTTTTGTATCACCTCTTACACAGAGGTGATACGGGCCTCAGAACACCTTCTGAGGGGCATGAAAAGCCTTTCTAAGCTTCTTGTATAGAGAAAATATAGATTTTATTCAATTTTTAACTCAAAGCTGTAGATTAAATTATCTTTACTTTATAAATGGCTTTTCAATAAAGAAAACTCACTTTATTTAGAAAAAACATCTGGTTTCATTCTTTCTTTTATAGAAATAAATATTAACTTTGCAGCGAATTTTAAACCTTATTGTACTTCCTCTGTGTAAGAGGTGATACAAAGTCCATAAGTTTCAAATTGATGATAAAACCTTATGGTTAGCTTCATCCATCACCACTTGACTCAAAGAAGCTAAATAAATACGTGTTGTTTTTTCTGAAGTATGTCCCATGCCCTCACTTATTACAGATAGCGAAACACCATTTTCACGAGCGATGGAAGCTCAGGCGTGGCGCGGCACATAAGTCGTGAGATGCAGATGAGGAATATCCAACAACTTTTCTATTTTTTTAAGCTGTATATTCTGATAGCGTAATGCATTATAATATTGCACCTGTATGTTTCTAGGATTATCCGAATGAAGAATCGGTAATACATAATCGGAATCTTTAGTGAATGAACTGTATCTTTCTATAATTTCTGCCATGCAAGATTCAAGTCCGATAACCAGTTTCTGTCCCGTTTTTTTACGGTGATAGGTGATAGTACCTTCTTTTATATTCTCTTTACACAGATGGGCCATATCTACGAAGGCCATGCCACGTGTATAGAAGCTGAACATAAATAAATCACGGGCATAAGCCAGCTTCTTCTTGTGACTTAAATCCAGGTTTCTGAGCAGGCGTAATGCTTCTATCGTCAAAGCACGTTTTTGAGTCTTATCAATTCCTGTATATACCTCTTCAAAAGGACGTTGCTGCACTGTCAAGTTTTTCTTAACAGCCTTATTATATACAGCACGCAATACACGCATATAAAAAGAAGAGGTGTTTGCCACCACACCACGCTGTTTCAGCCAAGACTGATAACTCTGTATCAGTTCTGAAGTAACCTCTTCGATGCCGAGATCTTTCCCTCTACGGAAGTTGAAAAAACTGTTTAAGGTACATGAATAGGAAACGGCGGTCTTAAACTGCCCGTTTTGCAGCAGAAGCTCTTTCTGCTCATTCATAAAGGAAAAAAATGAATTGTTACACATAAAATTATTGATTTTAATAAACAACACCGACATGGTGCTGCGGAATTAAATGTATAACAACGATTGCGGTAAAAAAAAGATTCGTTTATTTAAATTCTTAACAATCAAAAAAGTCCGAAACGCTTGTTTCGGACTTTTTATATGTATGACCTCATTACTCAACTTCCGGGGTTATCAGTTTATAACCTTTACCGTGAATATTGATAATTTCGATAGAGTCGTCTTCCTTCAAATGCTTACGCAATTTAGTGATATATACATCCATGCTTCGGGCATTGAAGTAATTATCATCAATCCAAATAGTTTTCAAAGCAAAGTCACGTTGCAGAATTTCATTGGCATGCGCACAAAGCAAGCCCAACAATTCGGATTCCTTAGTGGTAAGCTTGGTATTCTTGCCATCAATAGACAGAATTTGTTTCTGAGTATCGAAAGTAAAACGGCCAATCTTATAAATGTTACTCTCCTTATTTCTCTTACCACGCACACGACGCAGGATAGCTTCAATACGGAAAGTTAATTCTTCCATACTAAACGGTTTGGTGATATAATCATCCGCACCGATTTTAAAGCCTTCCAGGATATCTTCTTTCAGCGTTTTGGCCGTCAGGAAGATAATAGGAATTTCAGCATTTGCTGCACGGACATCCTGTGCCAGTGTGAATCCGTCTTTTTTAGGCATCATGATATCCATGATGATGCAGTCGTAGGAAGCGGCCGCAGTGAAATCGGAAACCTCTTCGCCGTCAAAACAGCTGTCTACCGAATATCCCTCAACGGAAAGGCGTTTGTTGATGATTTTGTTCAAATCTTTTTGATCCTCTGCCAAAAGTATTCTCATAAATGCCTCCATAAAAAGAAATCTGATACGTTATATGTTAAAGTGTTTTTAAGGAAATTACTCGATTTATTTTTTACAGCAGAGAAAGAATTTCTTCTTTTGAGACCAGGCCTATGGATTTTCCGGCGACTTTGCCGCCCTTGAATACCATTACCGTGGGAATACTCATTATGCCGAAGCGGATTGCCAGCTCCTGTTCTTCGTCAATGTTTATTTTACAGATTTTGACGTCTTTACGTTCCTCGGCGACTGCGTCGATTACAGGGGAAAGCATTTTGCACGGCATACACCAGGCTGCCCAGAAATCCACAAGTACGGTTTCTTTTGATTCTGTAATTTCTTTGTCAAAATTGTCTTTAGTTACTGTAGTAATCATTTAAGTACCTCCGTAATAATTTTAATTATTATGATTTAAAGTAATAAATTTTTTCTTGGTTTAAAATCACTATATTTTGCCTTGCGTTCTGCTTGCTTTTGAGGGGAAATGAAGTGCTGCACTGATTTATTATACCTCAAAAACGACAGAATAAAATAGTATCGAAAAGAATTTTATGTTATAATAACCTCTATGGTTCCCAAAATCGGAGATTTTGACCATGACGAGAACATTGAAACGCCTGTGCAGGACAAAGGCACAGATGAGCGCAGGCGCTATGCGGGGGTTAAGCAGGCGCTGTAGAAAAAGAGGCGGCGTTATAATAACCTCTATGGTTCCCAAAATCGGAGATTTTCTTTGACAAAGCTTACGGATAACGGAGAACCTTTTAAAAAAATAAAAAGCATATAAAAATTGCAGCGGATTTTCAAAATACGAAGCTGTTACATTCAAAACAAGTATAGGGCAAAGCTTGCATAGTAAGTGTTTCATGTAAATTAAAACGAAAGCAAAGCTTGCATTGCAAGCGCATATCAATTCATTCATGAATTTTACGCCTATCAGAAGGGAGAACAGAAAAATAATGCCAAAATTCAGCGTAAAAAAACCTATGACGATATTTGTGGTAGTAGTTATCATAATAGCACTTGGAATAGTGTCAGTTCTTGGGATGACTCCCGACCTGCTTCCAAGCATGGATTTGCCATACGTGGTGGTTATGACTACATATCCCGGAGCCACGCCGGAGGAAATAGAAAGAACTGTGACGCAGCCCTTGGAGCAGGGGCTTGCCACTACCGAAAATCTAAAAAATATACAATCTGTATCGGGGAGCAATTATTCCCTTGTAATATTGGAATTTGAACAGGACACCGGTATGGATACCGCCATAGTGAATATCCTGCAAAGCGTTGACCTAGTCGAGGGAGCATGGGACGAATCAATAGGCTCACCGTATATAATGAAGATAAATCCAAACATGATGCCTATAGCAATAACTGCCGTTGACAGAGAAGGCTATGATGTTGAAGAGCTTTCAGCCTTTGTTGAGGATACGCTTGTAGATGAACTGAAAGGGGTGACGGGAGTCGCCAGCGTTGGTACGGGCGGACTGATAGAATCAAAAATCAATGTTTCTATAAATGAGGAGAAAATAGAAGCGCTTAATATCAAATTGTTGAATAAAGCCAACAGCTCTTTGGCACAAGCCAAGTCACAGATAAATACAGGTATGGGTGAAATTAAAAAGGCAGAAGCTCAGCTGGCGGAAGCGAAAAAAGAGCTGCAAGCTACTAAAGAGGGCACATATGACGAGCTTTCTTCGGTAAGCGCAGAGCTTGACGCAGCAGTTGCAAAGGCCAGTTCTCTGGCGACTCAGATAAATACCTTAGAGTATCAGAAGGCGGCGCTGGAGGCGCAGATAAGCTTTGAGCCTACTAACGAGGATTTGAGGAGACAGCTTAAAGACGTTTCATCGGAGCTGGCAGCTTTAATGATAGACAGTAAGACTGCCAATGAGCAGGTAGAGATGCTGAAGGAAGCTTATAAACAGGCGGAAAGAGGAACCTATACCGCTCAGGATTCCTTTGATGAAGCATATGCTCAGCTGGAGGAAGCTCAGGGTCAGCTCACCGCTCAGAAGAGTCGTCTGAACAGCGCAATGACTCAAATAAACTCTGCGGGAAATCAGGCCCTGAAACAAGCGGATCTTTCCTCAATGATTACAATGGAGATGGTTTCAGGCGTTTTGCAGGGGCAGAATTTCTCAATGCCGGCAGGCTATGTTCAGGAAGACGGGGCTAAATATCTTGTAAGCATAGGAGATGAATTTACTGATATTAAGGATATAGAAAATCAATTCCTCTTCAATATAGAGGGCTTGGGGGACATACATTTGAGCGACGTTGCCGACGTGTTCATCGCAGACAACAGCGACGCCGTCTATGCCAGCATAAACGGCCAGCCGGGCGTAGTGCTGACTTTCTCCAAGCAGTCCAACTATCCTACAGCGACCGTTTCAGACAACATAAGAGAAAAATTTGAAGAGCTTTCAGCCGAATACGAGGGCTTGACTTTCACCACCATGATGGACCAGGGAGAATACATATACCTTATAATCGGCGCCATCGGAGAGAGCCTAGGTTGGGGAGCGCTGTTTGCCGTTATAATATTGCTTTTCTTCCTCAGAGACATTAAACCTACTCTTATAACGTTGCTTTCGATTCCGATAAGCGTGATGTTCGCCCTTGCTTTGATGTATTTTTCAGGAGTTACGCTGAACATGATTTCTCTTTCGGGACTTGCTGTTGCTGTAGGAATGCTTGTCGATAACTCCATCGTAGTAATAGAAAATATATTCAGGCTCAGACGAATGGGAGTGTCGTCGAAGAAAGCAGCTGTAGCAGGAGCCAAGCAGGTTGCAGGCGCGATTACCGCCTCGACCCTGACCACTATATGCGTTTTCGCGCCGATAGTATTCGTGCAGGGAATCACCAGACAGCTTTTCACAGATATGGCACTAACCATAACTTATTCGCTGCTGGCAAGCTTGATAATAGCTTTGACTCTCGTTCCGTCGATGTCGTCTATGATGTTCAGAAAGGAAATGAAGCCGGAGGGAAACAAATTTATTGCATTTAAAAAAGGATATATAAGGCTGCTTTCGTGGAACTTAAGACATAAAGCTCTCGTATTGATCGCGGCTCTCGGCCTGCTTGTTTTCAGCGTAGTCGCTGCTCTGGCCAAGGGATTTATCTTTATACCGGATATGTCTACGCCGCAGCTTTCCGGGACTATGATAATGAACGACGAAGAAGCCAAGCTGGAAGAAACAAAGGAAATGGCCGATTCAGTTCTCGAAACCATTCAGGGAGTGGACGGCGTTGAGACGGCGGCAGGAATGCTTTCTTCCTCCAACATGCTTACAGGCGAGACTTCGACCAACATGGTCAGCATATACGTACTTGTGGACGAAGAATCCGACAGGAGCGGCGAAGAGATATGCAGCGACATTGAAAGGAAATGCAAGGATATGGATTGCAATGTCGAAATGTTCAGCTCATCGTCCATGTCTTCGTATACTTCAGCTCTCGGAGGCAGCGGAGTTGGAATAAATATTTACGGAAACGATACCGACGAGCTTCAGGCTGCCGCTCTTAAGATAGGAGAAGAGCTTGGGGAGGTCGAGGGAATAAAATCCGTAGACAACGGCCTGCAGGAAAACGACCCGGAGATACATTTCACCGTGAACAAGGAAAAGGCTATGAGAAACGGTCTGACCGTGGCTCAGGTTTACATGCAGGTGGCAGAAGCCCTTACGTCGGAGACCACGTCGACTACCCTTTCCTGGGAGGGAGACAATTATGACGTGATAGTCAGCGAAGCAGCTTCTTCCGACATAACGATAGAAACCCTTGAGAATCTCACCATCGAGGGAACCGATTCCCAGGGAAATACCAAGACTGTAAAGCTTTCTGAGATCGCGGAAATGGAGGAAAAGGAAACTTTGCCGGCCATCAACCGTGAGAATCAGCGGACATATATCAGCGTTTCAGGGGAACTTGAAGAGGGTTATAACGTTACTCTGGTAACTGAAGAGGCCGAAAAAGCACTTGCCGATTATCAGGCACCGGAGGGCGTGACCTACGAGTTCGCCGGAGAAAATGAGATGATAATGGAGTCTATGTGGGATCTTGTAAAGATGATGGCTCTCGGAATTCTCTTCGTATATCTGATAATGGTCGCTCAGTTCCAGTCTCTGAGATCGCCGTTCATCGTAATGTTTACGATTCCTTTGGCCTTTACGGGCGGCTTGCTTGCACTGCTCATATTCGGAAAGGAAATAAGCATTATAGCAATGGTAGGTTTGATAATGCTGGTGGGCATAATCGTAAACAACGGTATCGTGCTTGTTGATTACATTAATCAGCTCAGAGCAAAGGGTCAGGAAAAGACAGCGGCTATAATAGAAGCCGGTTCTACTCGTATCAGACCTGTGCTGATGACAAGTCTGACTACTATATTGGGACTTGTGGTTATGGCCGTGGGAAAAACTGCCGGTACTGATATGATGCAGCCTATCGCTCTTGTATGTATTGGCGGCCTTGTTTACGCAACTATACTTACGTTGTTCGTAGTGCCTATAATTTATGATATATTTACCGGCAAGGAATATAAGTATACGAAAGAAGAGGATTTGGACGTAAGCGATTTGGTGGCGGAGTAGAGCCGGCCTTAAAAGGCAGGCTTGACAAGCTAACGATTGGCAGGACTGGGCAACGGGAGCTGTTTCAAAACGTCTCTTTTGGTATTTTGTTTTCAACCGGCCTTCCTTGTAGAAGAGTTTTAATTTCAGGTGCAGGAAGGCCTAAGGCGCCGGATTTTTAACGCTGTCGATACCGACATTGGCGAGATAATCGGCTCTGTTGTTCATTTCCGTTATATATTTAAAGTCATCGAAGGAAAATCCTGTGCCGTTCCATTGAACGAATTTTTCGTAGAGGCTGTCAGGCTTTGCATTTTTGCTGTTTAAGTTTACATGACCCTTTACCCGGAAAAACTTTACGTCATGCCGGCGGACCAGAGCGAGGAGCTCTTTCCATAAATCCTGATTTTCTACTGATTTTCGGGCGGCGTTTTTCCAACGGTTGCGCTCCCAAGCTTCATACCATTTTTCTCTGAAACAGTTGGTGACGTAGGAGCTATCGGAGAATACATGTATGCAAAGCCCGTCTCTTTTAAGAGCGTTAAAAGCTTCGATTACTGCCGTAAGTTCCATACGGTTGTTGGTGGTGTTGATTTCTCCGCCCCACAGCTCTTTTTGATGCTCTCCCATTTCAAGTATGGCGCCCCAGCCTCCGAAGTTGACAGACTCCTGATTTCCGGAACAGCCTCCGTCTGTGTAAATTCTCAAAATATCCATAAAAGCTCTCCTTTTTTACATGATAATATTATGGCTTATTTCAGATGATTTTACAACGGATTTTCCGGGATAAATTTAAAAACGGAAATTTGCAGGCTGGATTTTTGGGGCTATCTCCCTTTGTCTTTTGCCGCTTTTTATGCTATTATATATAATGCGTTTTAAAAAACGAGCATATTTGTACGACCCAAAGCAGCCTGACAGGTGCTGATGAGGCGTACTGTTAAAATAATAAGAAAACAGAGGATTTGCAATGGATTTGGCATTCTGCTCCTTTTCCAGCGGAAGCTCGGGAAACGGCTATTTTGTTAAGAGCGACAATACAAATATATTGGTTGAGGTGGGCTTGAGCTGCGTTAAGATTTTTGAAAATCTCAAGCTGTTTGACGTACAGCCGTATAAGATAACAGGCGTCGTTTTGTCTCATGAGCATTGGGACCACAGCAGAAGTCTAAACAGGACGTCCGAGGTGACTACCCATGCTTCGTTTTATGCAACAAAAGGAACCTTTGAGTCCTTGACGGAGAAAACTGCAAGAATCGACCCGGAACGGATGAAAATCATACGCAGCGGAGATACATTTATGATAGGAGAAGTCCAAGTGAGCGCCTTCAGCCTTTCCCATGATGCGGCGGCTCATGATGCGGCCGGCAATACTTACGGGGCGG
>ERZ506896.378-NODE-378-length-36854-cov-4.460420_pt1 | contig 36854 bp, 31 predicted proteins | sample MGYA00513176_ERZ506896 | MGnify/ENA metagenome assembly ERZ506896
TTTTTACAAAAAACGGCATGGTAGCATCCTTCATGATGCTCGGTATCATCACATTTATTGCTTATAAAATCGGAAGCCTTACCAAGGGAAGAATCCACGGCAGTGCCATTGCCATATTCCTCGGTCTTGTACTTGCTTATTTCGGCGGTATCATGACGGGCGGAAGCAAGGGGATTTCCGATATTCCGTTGTTTGCCGGCATGGGACTTGTCGGCGGTGCGATGTTCAGAGATTTCGCCATCGTATCGACCGCATTCGGTGCCGATTTAAGAGAAATCAAAAAAATCGGCTGGAGAGGCGTGGCTTCTCTCTTGATCGGTGAATTTATCTGCCTTGTGGCAGGCATCGCCATTGCTTATCCGATGGGATATACCAGTGCGGTAGATCTGGTCACCATCGGTGCCGGTGTGGCAACTTTCGTCGTAGGCCCCGTTACGGGAGCAGCTCTCGGAGCATCTTCGGAAGTTATTGCCATCAGTATTGCCGCAGGGGTTGTCAAATCCGTTCTCGTTATGATTGTTACTCCTTTTGTTGCTAAACCGTTGGGAATCAATAATCCTCAGTCTGCCATGACTTTCGGCGGTATCATGGGAACCACTTCCGGAACGGCAGCAGGCATGGCCGCAGTCGACCCGAAACTCGTACCCTATGCTGCTATGACGGCTACCTTCTATACCGGTCTCGGATGCCTCTTATTCCCCTCTGTTTTCTACTTTGCAACACAGATGTTTTTCTAAAATGACAGGTGAGAAAAAAGCATTTACTTATGAAAAATCGGTAAATGCTTTTTTATATAAAAAATACACTTCATTGATTAAACAGGTATATAATAGAATATATTGAATATTATAGATATTTATAAGAAAGGATGAAGACATGTTAGAAATTAAGCCGAACAATAAAAACTGGAATACCCGGGGAGAAGACACTCTTGCCAGATTGAAAGCAGCAGCTCCTTTGGCCCGCGGTAAAATAGTCGATGCCAAAGATACGGCAGCCCTTTTGGAAGCGCTGCTTCGTCCGGGCGACAATGTCAATATTGAAGGAGACAATCAGAAACAGGCTGATTTTCTGGCAGCCGAACTTTGCAAAGTCGATCCTTCCAAAGTGCATGATCTTCATATGATCCAGTCCACCCTTTCCATTCCGGAACATCTGGATGTATTTGAAAAAGGAATTGCAAAGAAATTGGATTTTGCTTATGCGGGAAGTCAGGGGAAACGACTGGCAGGAATGGTGCAGGACGGCACTATCGAACTGGGAGCCATCCATACCTATTTGGAAATGTACAGCCGTTATTTCATTGATCTGATTCCGAGAGTTTCTCTTCTTGCTGCCGATGAGGCTGATGCAGAAGGAAATATTTATACCGGCTATTCTACGGAAGATACTCCTGCCATTGCGGAAGCGACCAAATTCAATCAGGGGATCGTCATCGTTCAGGTGAATAAACTGGTGGATAAAGTATCCCGTGTGGATATTCCTGCCGGCTGGGTGGATTTCGTCATTGAAAGTCCGAAACCTTATCTTTTAAATCCTCTCTTCACCCGTGATCCTGCCAAAATCGGTGACGAAAGAGTATTGAAAGCCATGATGGCAATCAAAGGAATTTACGGTGAATACGGCGTGCAGGTACTGAACCACGGTGTCGGTTACGATACGAGCGCCATCGAACTGATTCTTCCCACCTTCGGTGAAAGTCTTGGACTTCGTGGAAAAATCTGCAGACACTGGGTTCTGAATCCTCATCCGACCATGATCCCCGCCATCGAAACAGGTTGGGCGGAAAATCTCTATCCTTTCGGTTCCGAAGTGGGAATGGAAGAGTACATTAAAGCAAGACCGGATGTATTCCCCATCGGCCCTGACGGCACCATGAGATCCAACCGTGCTTTCGCACAGGCGGCAGGCCATTATGCGGCAGATATGTTCATCGGCTCCACCATGCAGATCGACAGATACGGCAATTCTTCCACGGCAACAAAGAACAATGTGGCAGGTTTCGGCGGTGCTCCGAATATGGGCTGCGATGCAAAAGGACGCCGTCATGTGACGGAAGCTTGGTTCAAGTGCGGAAGCGAAGTGTCCAACCGTATGGAACTGACCGGCGAATGCAACCGCGGCAAGAAATTGGTCGTTCAGGTGATCACCACCGTCTCCGAAAAAGGTTTCCCCGGATTTGTTCAAGAACTGGATGCTCTTCAGCTCAAGAAAAATGCAGGGCTTGATCTGGAACCGGTCATGATTTATTCCGATGACCTGACTCATATCGTTTCAGAAGTAGGTATCGCTTATCTCCATAAATGTGCCAATATGGAAGAAAGAATGAATGCCATTCGTGCCGTAGCAGGCAAGACGGAAGTAGGCAAGCTGGAAGATCCGGCAGAAACTTTGAAACTCAGAAAAGCAGGAATTGTGAAATTGCCGGAAGATTTGGGCATTGATACATCAAAGGCAACGAGAGAACTGCTGGCAGCAAAGAATATGAAAGATCTGGTTGACTGGTCCGGCGGCCTTTATAATCCGCCTGCGAAATTCCGCAACTGGTAAGAGAAATAAAAATATAATATGAAATGATAAAAACCTCGTACGTTTCCATTACAGAAGCGGCCGAGGTTTTTGATTGAAAGAATGATCATTTTTATTTGAATGACGGATCATCTTTTATGAAGCGTGTTCCGTGCAGTGTCAGGGCTTCGTCGTCTGCGAGGCCGTACGAGGGGGAGGACAGATCGTAGAGGCTTTCATAATAATTGGAACGAATCTGCCAGATCCCCGAAGCGGTGTCATAGATCAGATCATTGGTAAATATACTGCCGGAATTTCTTCGCAAAGCAGACGGAAGTTCGGGATGAGCCGCCTGATAATCGGGAGAAAGATAGATCCAGAGAGGAATATGGGTCATATCATAAGTAAAGGGAGCAGTTCCGTGGTAATAGGCCATATCTTCTCCGTGATCGGAAAAATAAATCATGCTTTTTAAATTCATATAAAGGGAAGCATATTCAAATATATCCCGCAGAACCTGATCCGTATAAACGAGGGTCACATCATAGTCCCGATACGGATCGGAGGGAGAAATGGAAGCGGTATCGGAAAAACCGACGGGAACTCTTGAAGAGTAATTATAATGACTGCCGTTGATATGGATGAAAATAATTCTTTTGGCGGCAGGCGGCAATTCTTTCAATACAGAGACGGCATCACCGTCCAAGCCGCTTTCCCAATAAGAAGAGTCGGCACGGTTTCCGATGGCGGAAATTCCTGCGGTGGCAAGAGAACTCCTGTTTTGAAAAGAAATCCAGTCGGTATGATAGCCGGCAGCCCGGGCGGTATCGACGAGGCTGGCAGCATCTTTTAAAGACGCATCCGTGTACTGGCGGGTGCTTGTCAGAGCATAGGACAGGGACATCACGGTGGTGGAAAAATTGGAATAAGCTCTGTTAAAAAAGAAAAAATCCGGGGAAGAAGAGACGGATGATTCCCAAGGTGTCGTTTCTTCTCCGTAAGAGGGAGAAAAAACTTTCATATGATCCCGATTGGCGCTTTCGCCGATGACGATGATATGGGTTCCTTCCGTGGCGGTCTCTCCTTTTGCAATGGAAATATTTTCCGAATTTCTTTCCAGATTGTAACGTAAGGTGCTCAAGATTTGATAAGAACCGTCGCCCTTATTCATGGCGCGATAAATAGAAATCGGAAATACATGCATCATCTGACGAATAAATCCGCCGACAAATAAAATGGCGATGACTGCAAAGAAGAGGCGAAATTTGAAAGAAGCGCCGCGAAAAACCGGTTCTTTATAAATGACGGAAGAAATAATTTTGTGAGAGAAAAAGAAACAAAAAAGGAAAATGATGATGACCGAAGCGACGGTGCTTACCAAGTAAGGCAGGGGGACCACGGTCTCGATAAATTCAAAGGCTTCTCTTGCATTGGTCATAAAAATTGCCATCAAGACAAATAAATCCATTTCGCTGTGATAGATGACATAATAGGCGATATAAACGGCAGGAACGACAATCATAAAGAAAGAAAAGAGGCCGTACGCCGAAGCAAAAAGAGATGTTTTGTCCTTTATTTTTGTTTTTCCTGCAAAAAAGATATATGAGGAGGCAAAAAGTAAAAAGATCATGGTGTAATAATCACCGAGATGTTTTTTCTCGGGAAGTTCAAGAAAAGCATAGGCCCATGTGAAAGTAGCAAACCATATAACAGGCAGAATCAAAGCATGAATGAAATATTTCTTCAAAAATTCTCTTTTGAAAAAAAGAGGAAGGCAAAGAGAAACGAGAAGAAGTACCGCAAAAGAAGTCATTATCCGCGGATCTGAAAAGATTTGCTCCGCTTTATAATTTCCGCTGACCAGAAGAACGGCAAAAATGGCGGATGCGGTTATAAAAAAATGAAGAAGGCCGGGCATTAGGATTTTTTTCATAATACCTCCATAAAAGTAAATGCTTGGTAAAAGATATATAACGGCAAAGATGACGGTGATCCTTACCGAACCGGATATCGGAGATGCGATGAATTATAAAATATCGCAAGTCATTTAAAAAAGGAAGATAAATTTCTTTATCTTTGTTATTATAATGTTTTACAAAGTAAATTTCACGTAAATAAAAATATTTTTATTTTTGAAAATATCTTGCAGTAAGATTTATTTTTTCGTACCATACATAAAGGAGGGATCATGAAAAAATATTTTTTCTTTGATATAGACGGAACATTGACGACGCCGCTTACACAGGATTATCCGGCGAGCACAAGGGAAGCCGTACGGCTTTTACAGAAAAACGGCCATTTTGTCGCTATCGCAACAGGGCGCATGCAGGCTGATGCCCGTGCGGTGGCGGAAGATCTGGGCATAACCGCTATGGTTTCCGACGGCGGAAACGGACTCACCATCGACGGAGATATTCTTTATCACAAGGGGCTGCCTTTGGAGCAGTGCAGGCTGCTTTTAAATGATATTGATATGGAAAAACATCCTTGGGCGGCAGCGCCGGAGAACAGGAAATACAGGATTGCCAAAACGGAACATTATCTGGAAAAAATAAAAGATCGCTACTATGAAACGGCGATCATTCCCGATTACGACTACGGAGCGGCGGAGCAAATTTATAAAATATTCATCGCCTGTACAAAGGAAGAAGTAAAGGATATACCTTTTCATGGTCTTCCCCATGTGTGGTTCAGCAGGGATTCCATGATCATCGAGCCGACCCACAAAGAGCAGGGGATCATGGCGATCATGGAGAAATACCATGCGGAAGATGAACAGATTGTTGTTTTCGGAGACGGTCTCAATGATTGCACCATGTTCAGAAAAGAGTGGATGACCATTGCCATGGGAAACGCAAAACCGGAACTAAAAGCTCGTGCCAAATATATCACCGATGATGCCGATGAAAACGGTATATATAATGCATGCCGCCGTTTCGGCTGGATATAGAAAGAGAAAATCAAAGGATGGGATCACTGCTTCCGACAAATAAGTAAGCAGTGATTTTTTGATTAAAGGAAATTGTAAACAAAATATATCGTCTGCATTGACAAATCGGCGGCGTTTTTTTAAAATATAAGTTAACTGAAGTTAGAACGTGGCAGCTTATCTGCAATTGCAACAATTTATATGGAATCGAGGATGTAATGGAAAGTCATCAGCAGGAGCGGGAAATCCTTTTTGATATCCGCCATCTTTCCCATACTTTTGAAACGGAAGACGGGAAAACTTTTGCTGCGCTGAAAGATGTGACGGCGCAGATCAGAAAGGGAGAATTTACTGCCATTATCGGAACGAACGGGAGCGGGAAATCTACACTGGCCCGTCATTTGAATGCACTTCTGATTCCGACGGAAGGTGAGCTTGAAGTAGAAGGAATGCTGACTTCCGATGAAAGCTGTACTTGGAAAATCCGCCAGAAGGTGGGCATGGTATTTCAAAATCCGGACAACCAGCTTGTGGCGGCAGTCGTGGAAGAAGATGTAGCTTTCGGTCCCGAAAATTTAGGAATAGCGCCGGAAGAAATCGGAAAGCGGGTAGAGCTTGCTTTGAAGAAAGTGGGAATGACCGCTTTTAAAGACAGAGCGCCGTCGAAACTTTCCGGCGGGCAGAAACAGAGGATAGCCATTGCAGGCGTTCTTGCCATGCATCCGGACTGCATCGTTCTTGATGAACCGACGGCGATGCTCGATCCGAAGGGGCGGGCGGAAGTCATGGAAACCATTCATGAATTAAATAGAAAAGAAGGAATTACTATTGTGCTGATCACCCATTTTATGGAAGAAGCGGTGACGGCAGATCATGTTCTTGTCATAGATCAGGGTGTTTTAAAAATGGAAGGGACAGCAAGGGAAGTATTTTCCAGAGCCGACGAACTGACGGAAATCGGACTGGATATTCCGATCCCTGCCGATTTAGCGCGCCGTCTCCGTCAAAAGGGGCTTCCCCTTTCAAAAGATTGTATGACCGATGAAGAGTTGGGAGAGGTATTATGTCCATTCGTGTCGAAAATATAAGTTATATCTATGGGAAGGGTACCCCCTTTGAAAAAACAGCTCTTGATAATGTGGATTTGACCATTGAAAAGGGTGAATTCATCGGAATCATCGGACACACGGGAAGCGGTAAATCTACGCTTATTCAGCATTTGAACGGCCTTATCCATCCGATGACGGGCAAGGTGACCGTAGACGGTGTGGATTTGGCAGGAAAGACGAAAGAAGCGATAGCAAAACGCCATTCCGTGGGAATGGTTTTCCAATATCCGGAGCATCAGCTTTTTGAGGAAACCGTGGCAAAAGATATTGCTTTCGGCCCCACAAATCAAGGCTGTGATGAAAAAGAAGTGGATAAAAGGGTCAAAAGCGCCATGAAATTTGCCGGTATCGATTATGAAAAATTTGCAGAGCGCTCACCGTTCCGACTGTCCGGAGGACAGCAGCGGAGAGTGGCGATAGCCGGCGTCATTGCCATGCATCCGGATTTTCTTGTTTTGGATGAACCTTCGGCAGGACTCGATCCCATAGGAAGGCGGGAAATTTTCAGCCGCATTCAGAGCTGGTTTAAGAAAGGTATGTTTTCCGTCATTCTCGTATCCCATAACATGGATGACATTGCCCGTCTTGCCACGCGCCTGATTGTCATGCATGAAGGCCGTATCGTTCTTGACGGAAATCCGATGGATATTTTTCTTCATCACAGAAAAGAATTGCAGGAATGCGGTGTCGATGCACCGCCGCTGACACAGACTTTGCTTTACTTAAAAGAAAAAGGAATCCCCGTACCTGAAGATGCAAGGACTCCGGAAGAAGCGGCAGATAAAATGGCAGTTATGTTGGAAGGGGGAAAATGATGCTTACCGATATCACTCTCGGACAATATTATCCGGGGGACTCCTTCCTTCACAGGATGGATCCTCGGGCAAAAATATTATGCACCACCATTTTTATCTGTGCTATATTTTTAGCGAATAATCCATGGTCCTATCTCATAGTGGCGGGTTTTACGCTGATCTGCATTTCTATTTCCGGTGTTCCCGTAAGCATGGTATGGAAAGCGATCAAACCGCTCTGGCTCATTTTGGTATTTACTTTGGGAATCCATGTACTGACGACCCCGGGGACGGAAATATACAGTCTGGGGCCTCTTCACATCACGGAAGAAGGGCTTAGAAACGGTACGTACATGACTCTTCGTCTTGTATTTCTGATCGCCTTCTCTTCTCTTTTGACATATACCACAAGCCCTATCGTATTGACCGACGGCATTGAAGCATTGCTTATGTCTTTCCGCCGTTTCGGCGTACCTGCCCATGAACTGGCGATGATGATGACAATCGCTCTTCGTTTTATCCCCACTCTTTTGGAGGAAACGGATAGAATCATGAAAGCGCAGGCTTCAAGGGGAGCCGATTTCACGAGCGGCAATCTGTGGCAGAAAGCAAAGGGAATGGTGCCTCTTCTGGTACCGCTCTTCATTTCCGCTTTCCGCCGTGCCGATGATCTGGCTACAGCCATGGAAGCCCGTTGTTATCGTGGCGGTGTGGGCAGGACGAAAATGCATCAATTGAAGTATACGGGAAATGATAAAATAGCATTTCTTATTGTTCTTTTGATTTTATTCATATTGATCGCCATGTATTTCTATTTCGGCGCATAAATAAAAAGCGATACTTCTCAATTTCATCAATCGAATTTTATCTTCGATATGACGGAACGGGAGGTATCGCTTTTTTCGCGGGCGGAAAACTAGAGACTCCACGGATAATAAGGACCGCGGATGGTTTCGTCGATCGCCTCTTTTGTTATGGGGCGGAAATATGTTTTCAGAAGAGCGAGACCTTCCGCGGGAGCGGTGATTCCCAGCAGGGTGCGGTCTTTGGCTTCTAAAATTTTCGGAATATCTGAGGGATCCAATTTTCCCCGTCCCACATCGACGAGGGCGCCTGCAATATTTCTTACCATATGGTATAAAAAACCTTCGCCGGTAACGAATAAATGAAACAGATTGTCTTTTTTTATGATATCGATCCTGATTAGTCGGCGGACGGGACTGACGGGTACGGAATTATTGCCCCGAAAAGAGGTGAAATCATGGGTTCCTTCCAGAAAACGGGCGGCGCGCTCCATTTTTTCCGGATCTGTTCTTCTTCCCGTATTCCACACATAACGACGTAAAAAAGGAGAGATATCTTTGTCTTCGGTGAATAAATAACCGTAAGTTTTTCCGTAATTTCCTTTTCGGACGGAAAAATCAAGAGGCATTTCTCGGCTTCGAAGGATCCGGATATCGGCGGGGAGAAGCATATTTAAAGCAAAAATGAAACGGTCGCCGGGGATGGAAGAATCGGTGAAAAAAGTGCATTCCTGTCCGTAAGCATGGACACCGGCATCGGTGCGGGCGACAAAATAAAGAGTGGTTTTTTCTTTTGTCAATTCCAAGAGAGCATTTTCCACGATTTCTTGGACGGTCATATTATTTTCCTGCCTTTGGAAACCGCCGTAAGCACTGCCTTCATAGGCGAGGGTGATCCAAATATTTCTCATGAGAGATCCTCCTTGCTTTTGCTGTCGGAGGTGACAAAAGCGAGAATAATGCGGTTTAAACTGTTTATGATATCTTTTTCGTTCCATTCTTCAGAACCGCGGAACCAATAATCGAGAACCACCCCGGCAAATCCGGAAATCATGAAAGAAGTTTTGACGGTGCTGTACACTTCGTCTTCAGCAAGGCCTTTCTCTTTTGCGAGAGTTTCAATATTGTCTTTTTGACGGATAATCAGGCGATCCACGAAATGACGGGGAGAAATGTGGTTGAAAAGAAGTCGGAAATGATCTTGGTTTTTATGGATATAAAGAAAAATCTTGCTTGTCATTTCCGAAACTTTGTCTGCCGGAGGAAGAGGCAGGTATTCGTCCAGTATTTTTCCTATTTCTTCGATATATTCATTTTCCAAGGTGTTCAGCAAATCATAAATGTCTCTGTAGTGCAGATAAAAAGTGCCCCTGCCGAGAAGGGCGGTTCGGGAAATTTCCGCTACGGTGATTTCAGAAATCTTCTTGCTCCGAAGCAGTTCAAAAAAAGAATCTCTGATGGCTTTTTCTGTTTTTTTGAATCGCAAATCCTCTGTCTTTTTTGTCATTATTGAACACTTCCCTGCAGTTAGTTTTTTAAAATACATTTTTATCATTTTTGCCGATAGTCATTGACTATATAAGTAGTATATAATACACATGGATGATAATCAACAATTGTTCATTAAAACAAAATATCCTGTTGTTTCAGAGAATTATTTTTTAGTAGGGGAATTTACATGAAAAAGTACATGACAGTTTTGGGCGCTCTTTGCATGAGTATGACGATCCTTCTTTCAGGCTGCGGCGGAAAAAGTACGGCCGTATCCAAAGCGCCTTTGGTGAAAACGGAAGTGATCGGCGAATCGCAGAAAGAAGAAAAAAACAGTTTTTCCGGAACGGTTCACGGATTTTATGAATCTCCGCTGGCATTTCAGACGGGAGGCCGCATCACACGCCGTCTGGTGTCTTCCGGCGACAGGGTGGAAGAAGGACAGGTTTTGATGACCGTTGATTCAAAAGATGCTTCCGAGCAGGCTGCGGCTGCCCAGGGGGCGCTCACGGCGGCGGAAGCGCAGTATCGCCTTGCAAAGTCTACGATGGCCCGTTATGAAAGTCTTCATCAAGTGAATGCCATTTCCGATCTGGCGATGGAACAGACGAAAAATCAATATGAGTTGGCAGAAGCTCAATTGTCGCAGGCACAGTCCGCTTTGGCGCGGGCGGAGAATAATCTTGGATTTACATCTCTCACTGCCGATCGGGCAGGCGTGGTGGGAAGCACGCTCTATGAAGTGGGACAGGTGGTCAGCGCAGGAACGCCGGTCGTTCTCATCGTTGATGATTCGAGAAAAGATGTATATATTTCTTTCACGGAAAAACAATATGGGAAATACGGTGTGGGAATGCCTTGCGAAGTGTCTTTCTGGGCTTTTCCCGATCTGAAGGTAAAGGGCAGGGTACGGGAAATAGCGGCAGCACCCAATACGGCAACGGGAACTTATGATGCAAAAATTACTTTGGAAGATCCTCCCTCTTCCATTGTGGTGGGGATGACGGCGGAAGTGTCTTTTGCAAAAAGCGGAGAAGAGGGACATATCATGATTCCCCTTTCCGCCATGGCTCCTCAGTCTTCTTCACCGGCAGTCTGGGTCGTAAAAGATAATAAAGTATATCTCCAAAAAGTAGAAACCGGTTCGTATGGAAACGACAAGGTGGAAATCGTCGGCGGACTGAAAAAAGGAGACCGGATCGTTACGGCAGGAGTACGGAAATTAAATGAAGGGGACGAGGTACGCTTATGAAATTCAATCTGGCGGAATGGGCGATTAAACATAAGCAGATTGTCTATTTCTTCATCGGTGCCATTTTGCTCGGCGGTCTCTGGTCCTATTTCAATTTGGGACGGAGCGAGGACCCGGATTTCACTATCCGTCAGGCGGTGGTGACGGCAGCATGGCCGGGCGCTTCGGCAAAACAAATCACGGAGCAGGTCACGGACCCCTTGGAAAGAAAGCTGCAGGATACCAAAGGACTGGATTATATCAAATCTTTTACGCATGACAATAAAACCGTCATTTATGTCAATTTGTCCGATTCCGTGCCGAAAGAGGAGATCCGCACCCGATGGCATGAAGTGAGAAATCTCGTCAATGATGCATGGAAAGATATGCCTGAGGGGGCAGTGGGACCTTTTGTCAACGATCGTTTCGATGATGTGTACGGTTCAATTTATGCATTGACCGGAGACGGTTTTTCTTACGAAGAAAAAAGAAAATATGCGGAAGATATCCGCCGTCGTCTGATGCAGGTGCCGGATGTACAAAAAATAGAATTGCTCGGTGTGCAGGAACAGACGATTTATGTAGAAATGGATCAGTATAAACTGGCCTCTCTCGGGATGACTCCTTCCGACGTATTTGCCATGATGAAACAGCAGGGGGCGATGATGCCTGCAGGAACGATCCACACGGATTCAAGAAATGTGGCTATCCGTGTAGACGGCCTGCTCGATACGACGGAATCATTAAGAGAGATCCCTCTCCATGTAGGGGAACGGTCTTTTAAACTCGGCGATGTAGCGACGGTGACGCAGATGTATGCCGATCCGGAAACATCGCTCATGTATTTCAACGGGAAACCGGCGGTCGGTATTGCCATTTCCATGATACCGGGCGGAAATAATCTGATCCTCGGCAAAAATTTGGAAGCGGAACTGGCAAAAGAGAAAGACAATCTTCCTGCCGGCCTTGATGTGGAACTTGTGGCGGATCAGCCGTCGGTGGTGAATGAATCCATTCATGAATTTACAAAATCTCTTTTGGAAGCCATCGTCATTGTCATGGCTGCCAGCTTCTTATCCCTCGGACTGTGGAGCGGTATTGTTTTGGCATTATGCATTCCCGTCGTCGTTTGTGCATCCTTCCTTTTCATGAAATGGCAGGGCATCGATCTCCATCTCGTATCCCTCGGATCGCTTATCGTATCTCTCGGGCTTCTGGTGGATGACGCCATCATCGTCATTGAAATGATGCAGGTCAAACTGGAAGAAGGAATGAGCCGTATGGAAGCGGCGGAAGCGGCTTATAAAAGTTCGGCCAAACCGATGCTGGCAGGAACGCTTATCACGGCGGCCGGTTTTATTCCCGTCGGATTTGCGGAAGGACAGACATCGGAATATGTGGGATCTTTCTTCTGGGTTATCGCTTCCACTCTGATTTTGTCGTGGTTCGCTTCCATTTTTGTCAGCCCCGTCTTGGGATACCGTTTTATCAAAGTAAACAGAGAAAAGAAGAAATCTGCTTTCACGGAAAAAGCATACCGTCTTTTTTATAAAGCCATTGCATGGTGTATCCGTTTCAGAAAAACCGTGATCATCGCCGCTGTTGCCGCACTGGGCGGTACGGCTTTGCTGCTTCCCTTTGTCAATCGGGAGCTTTTCCCCGACTCGGTCCGGCCGGAAATCATTCTGGATGTTAATTTGCCTTCCGGATCATCCATCAAAGAAACAAAAGAAGTCATGGCAGGGATTGCCGATAACCTATACGGTGATGACAGGGTAGATTCCTTCTCCACCTATATAGGAGATACGGCACCGCGGTTTATTCTTCTTTTCGATCCGAAAGCGCCGGAAGACGGACACGGACAGATGATCATCGTTGCAAAAGACAGCGAAGTGAGAAATGAATTGCGGGACGATACGCTGGAATTTGTCGAAAAAGAATATCCGGAAGCAAAAGTACATGCCCGTCTTATTACCACCGGACCGCCTTCAGAATATCCGATCATGCTCCGTCTGTCCGGAAAAGATGAAGAAGAAACGGCACGATTGGCAAAAGAAGCGGCGGCGCTTGTCGCTTCTCACCGAGATGTGAAAAATGTCAATCTGGACTGGCCGGAAGAAACGCCGACGGTCCGTCTTCATATCGATCAAGATAAAATAAGAAAACTGGGAGGAGATAATTATTCCGTTGCCCAGGATTTGTATGTGAAATTGTCGGGATATAAAATAACGGAATCCTATCAGGGAGATCGGCTTGTTCCCGTCAATTTCCGCCTCGAAGGAGATAATTCCGCCCGTCTTGCCAATCTGAGCTCGATTCCCATTCATGTAGGAAGCGGACATTATGTACCTCTCGGAGAAGTGGCGGATATTTCTTATGAAAATGAAATCAGTACCATCTGGCGCAGAAACCTCCTGCCTTCCATCACCGTCCGGGGCGAAGCGGTAAGCGGAAAAACCGCAGATTCCGTAGTTAATGACTTATATGAAACAACCTTGAAAGATTTCAGGAAAAATTTGCCCGACGGCTACCTGCTTGAAAAAGACGGAGCGGCGGAAATGAGTGAAAAATCCGTAAAATATCTGGAAGCGCCCATTCCGATCATGATCTTTTTGATTTTAATGATTTTGATGTTTGAATTGGAAAAGATTCCGCTCATGGCGATTGCGGGAGTGACCGGCGTACTGGGTGTTATCGGCGCCGTATTGTCTCTTTTTATCACTCGTCAGCCTATGGGATTTGTTTCTATCATCGGTATGCTTGCCCTGTCGGGCATGGTCATCAGAAACAGCATTATTTTGCTGGATCAGATCAAGCGTCATCTGGAAGATGGAAAAACGCCTTACGATGCAGTGGTGGAGTCGGCAGCACTTCGCTTCCGGCCGATCATGCTTTCCAGTGTAACTGACGTACTCGGATTTATTCCGCTCATACCCAGTCCGTTTTGGCGGCCTTTGGCAGTTTCTTTCATCGGAGGACTCATGGTGGCAACCGTCATCGGGCTTCTCGTAGTTCCTGCCTTGTATTGCTGGTACTATAAAGTCGAAGCGCCTCAAAACTGAAAATTAAAAAACGCCCCCTGAAGCCGGATTTTTAGTCCTGATTCAGGGGGTATTTTATTTCTCGGATAAAAATTTTCTATTTATTTTACGATGATAACGGGACATTCGGCGCGGCTCAGTACATCTTGAGAAACCGAACCCATGAGAAGGCTTTTCCATGTACTTCTGCCACGGCTTCCCATGACGATGAGATCTGCTTTTGTTTCCCCTGCCATGTAAAGGATCATGGAAACGGGATCTCCGATTTCAAAAAGTAAAAGATGTTTGATAGAATCGGGAATGAGCGATCTGGCTTCCGTCAAATCCACCTGACCCGGAGAGACATCCTTGTTTACTACGCCGTCTTGCATATGAGCATGGGCCAAGGCGCTGATTTCCAAAGGCGTGGTATTGTTGGAAACGGTGGCTACATAAATTTTCGGTTCATCGCAGCATTGCGCAAAGGCAACAGCCTGCTTGATCGCTCTTTTTGCGTGTTCGGATCCGTCGTAGGGAACCAGAATGTTTTTGAAGTTCAGCATAAGCTTCTACGCTCCTTCTTATAAATAAAATAATCATATGGATCGCCGGCAGTTCAGAAAAACCGTAATCTGACGGGACTGAAAGAGCCGGAATCGGTAACGGAGAAATACTGTTTAAAGCTGCATGAATTTATCGGATAATAAAAATCGGACAGGCTATGTGAGCGGCCAGATAGTTTGAAACGGAACCCATGACGAGACCGCTCAGAGCACCGAGGCCGCGACTTCCCATGACGACAAGGTCACAGTTTTTTTCACGGGCAAATGATTCAAGGAGCGGTCCTGCATCACCGGTCCGGGTCGTATATTCCGCTTTCACGGAAGGAGGAATCATCCCTTTTGCATCCTGAATATGTGTTTTTGCCGGCGAAGAATGGACGGCCTGCAATTGTTCATTCATATAAGCTCTTTCCAGATTATTCATATCAAGTGCAGAAATATCTTCGTCGATGGAAATGACATATAAAACGGCATCTTCTGTGCATTCTGCAATGGAAACGGCCTGCCTGACTGCCTTTTTGGCATGTTCCGAACCATCGTAGGGGACCAAAATTCTTTTGAAGTTCAGCATTGTAATCGCCCCTTTCAGGAATATAAAGCTTTTCTATTTGATGATACAAACGGGACAAGAGGCATTGGCAGAAATATAGGCGGAAACGGAGCCCAGGAAAAGACTCGTTATGGCGCCTCTGCCGCGGCTGCCCATGACGATCAAATCACAATCTTTTTCATTTGCCAGACCGAGAAGAGCTTCTCCCGGATCTCCCTCGCTGTACAGAAGTTCATGAACGGTTTCTTTAGGAAGAAGCGATGCTGCCTCGGAAAGAAGAAGTTCTCCTTTTCTCCTGCCTTCGGTATCATTTTCCCTTTCCAGTACATAAGCATGTGTCATTGCTATATTTTCGGTGACCGATATGGGAGGAGAAACGGTGGCAATAAAAAGAGTTGCACCGTCATCACTACATTGGTATATGTCGGCTGCCGCCTGCAGTGCTTTTTTCGCATGGACGGAACCGTCATAAGGAACTAAAATTCGTTTAAAATCTAACATAATCATCCCGCCTTTCTTATAGAATGAATGAAATGACCGAAAATGTATAAGAATATCCTTCTAATATTATTTTAACATAAATAGAGGGAGAAAGTGAAAAATAAAACTGCTGCAAAAACAGGAGGGGCGGTTATAAATTTGATAAAGAAGAGGAGTAAAAACTTTTTTGAATTACCTATATATGATATAATAAATTGTATTTCTTATCAGAGAAGAATGAAACGGATCCTGTGATATAATAAAAAAGTACGGTTTTTATGTAAGGAGAAAGAAGAAAGAAATGATTAGAGAAGATATTCGTAATATTGCGATCATCGCTCATGTCGATCATGGGAAGACGACCCTTGTCGATGCTATGCTCAAACAGAGCCATATTTTCAGAGAAAATCAAAAGGTGGCAGACCGAGTCATGGACTCCAACCCTCTGGAACGGGAACGCGGTATCACGATTCTTGCAAAGAATACGTCGGTGATGCATGACGGGGTGAAAATCAATATTGTCGATACCCCCGGGCATGCCGATTTCGGCGGTGAAGTGGAACGTATACTGAATATGGTGGACGGTGTTCTTTTGCTGGTGGATTCTCACGAAGGACCGATGCCGCAGACAAAGTACGTTCTCAGAAAAGCTTTGGAACATCATTTGAAACCGATTGTAGTCATTAATAAGATCGATCGGCCGGATCAGCGTGTGTCCGATGTGGAAGGGGAAATATTGGATCTCTTCATGGAACTTGATGCCGATGATGATCAATTGGATTTCCCCCTCGTTTACGCTTCTGCCAGAAGCGGTATTGCGAAACTGCATATGAATGATGCCGGTGTCGATCTGTCACCTTTGTTTGATGTGATTTTGAAAAACATTCCGGCTCCGCAGGGCGATGCCGACGGCGGACTTCAGATCATGGTGACGACTTTGGAGGCCGATGATTATCTGGGAAAAATTGCAATCGGCCGTGTAGCAAGAGGTACGGTGAAACAGGGAATGACCGTTGCCATTACAAACGGAGAAAAAATCCGTACCGATCATGTGGGACAGCTTTTCAACTGGCAGGGAATGACACGCACCCCCATCGATGAGGCCAAAGTGGGCGATATCGTTGCCATGGCGGGATTTAAGGATATCAATATCGGAGAGACTGTAGCGGATGCAAATAATCCGGAAGCTCTTCCTTCCATTCATATCGACGAGCCGACTTTGTCCATGGTTTTCCATGTCAATAAGAGTCCTTTTGCGGGAAGAGAAGGGGATTATGTCACTTCCCGTCATATCCGGGCAAGACTTCTGAAAGAAATCGAAACGAATGTGGCGCTTCGTGTGGAAGATACGGATACATCCGATGCATTCCTTGTGTCCGGCCGTGGCGAACTCCATTTGTCCGTTTTGATTGAAACGATGCGTCGTGAAGGATTTGAGCTTGAAGTTTCAAAACCGCAGGTAATTTATAAAACGATCAACGGGAAAAAATGCGAACCTTTGGAACGGCTGACCATCGAAGTTCCTCAGGAATATATGGGCGCCGTTATGGAAGGTCTCGGACCGAGACGGGCTGAAATGATTTCCATGGAAGAACTGGCGGGATATATGAAGATGGATTTCTCCATTCCTGCCCGTGGGCTGCTCGGTTTCAGAAATGAACTTTTGACCACCACCAGAGGAACGGGTATCATGTACCATGTTTTCCAAGGATATGCACCGTATAAGGGAGATATTCCGGAAAGAACAAGGGGATCTCTTGTGGCTTTTGAAAACGGCGTGACCACCGCGTACGGTTTGAATTCCATTTTGGACAGGGGTGAGTTATTTATTCCTGCCGGCGTTGAAGTCTATGAAGGTATGATTATCGGAGAAAATTCAAGAGAGCAGGATATGGATGTGAATCCCTGCAAGAAGAAACATCTGACCAATACCCGTGCAGCCGGATCCGACGATGCCATCAAGCTGCCGCCGCACCGTCAGTTTACTTTGGAATCTGCACTGGAATGGATCAATGATGATGAACTTGTGGAGGTAACTCCCGGGGAGCTCAGAATGCGGAAAATGATCATTTCCCGTCAGCTTCGTTATAAAAATTCAAACGCAAAGAAAAGCAAACAGTAATTAATGATATAATGGGATAAACGGACTTGGAATTTCCTGACGTGTATGATTTTTACGGAGGAGGTATAGAGGAATGGATAACATGACTTTATATCTCCTTTTTATAAAGGCGGTTCATGGAAGTAAGGAGAAGGAAGGTTGTTCATGAAAACCGAAGCGGGAAAAAGATCAGTTATATTTTGTTTCAAATCTTTCATCAGGCGCTATATTGATGATGATATAGGGGCTCTTTCTTCGGAAGCATCCTACTGTTTCATTTTGGGATTGATTCCGTTTATGATTTTCCTTGTGAACTGCATTCTTTTCTTCGCAGCACCCCAGCTTGATGTGATCATGAGTCTTCTTCACTATCTGCCGGAACAATTGGCGGTCAGCATGGAAGCCAATGTGGAGCGGATCATTGCGGGACGAAGTTCGATCTGGCTGTTTGCCGGTTTGATCGGTACCATTTGGACCGCTTCCCAAGGAGCGGCAGTTCTTGTGAGAGGAATGGATAAAATATTTTTCCGGGACAGAAATATTCAGTCCTGGCTCAAGGTAAGTTTAAAAGCTTGTGTCTTTACCGTATTTTTGGTCTTTGCCATGATTCTTTCCCTGCTGCTTATCGTTTTTGCCAATGCGGTCATATTTTTGATTCAAGAATCGGTTTTCAGCTTTCCCGATCTGTTCTGGGATATTTGGAAACCTTCCCGTTACGGGATTCCTTTCGTCGTCATGAGTTTGTCCCTTGCGTTTTTCTATCGGTACGCGCCGAACCGGTATATTACGAACTGGCTCAGAATCATCATTATTTCCTTTTTGGTGACGGTGGTGCTTCTTTTGGTAACGGCGGGATACGGCTATTATATTTTGAATGTTTCCGGAATGGGCGTCACTTACGGATCTTTGATCGGCCTTGTATTTCTCTTCCTCTGGATTCATCTGGCGGTGCGGGTGATTTTTGCGGGAGGTGTCATGATTATGGCATGGGAGGATGTAAAGAATCTGAAACGGAGAGAAAAAATATCCGAATAAAATAGAGAAATAAAAAACAGATACTGATGAACCGATCTGTCGTGTCAGATCAAAAATCATTCAGTACCTGTTTTTTTATTTGTGCAAATTATTTGCCGATGGCGGAATTTTGCGCCATATGCAGTGCTTTTTCTTCTTTTTCATCTTTGGCAACACAGTAAGAAGCAAAGAGGGAACCGCTTACATTATGCCATACGCTGAAAATGGCTCCGGCAATACCGCCTGCGGCAGTGAAGTACATGATGGCAAGGGTGGAGGCAAGACCGGAGTTCTGCATACCCACTTCGATGGCCATCGCCCGTACTTGGGCTTCTTTCAGACGGAACAGGCGCCCGCCCATATATCCCAAGGAAAGGCCGATGAGATTATGAAGGATGACGACGAGAAGAATCAAAAGTCCGCTTGTAAGAATTACGGAATGGCTCAAAGATACGACACATGCAACGGTAAGGATGACCACCAATGCGGAAAGCATGGGCATGATGCCGGAAATTTTTGCAACGGGACGGGGAAAGAAATAATTCAGGGCAACTCCTGCGATCAAGGGGAGAAGAACCATTTTAACGATGGACATCATCATGGCGTAAAGGTTGATATCAATCCATGCGCCTGCAATCTGCCACACCAGAAAAGGGGTGACGAAAGGAGATAAAATGGTATTCACCATGGTCATGGAGACGGAAAGCGCCACATCGGCTTTGGCTATATAGCTGATGACATTGGAGGCGGTACCGCCGGGGCAGCAGCCCACAAGGACGACACCGATGGCAACTTCCGGCGGCAGGGGGAAAATATGAATTAAAGCAAGAGCCGCCAAAGGCATGATGATGAATTGGAAAGCCGTACCGAGCCAGATCAATTTGGGATAGCGGAAAACCAATTTAAAATCATTGACGGTCAGGCTCATTCCCATACCGAACATGATGATGCCCAGCATCCACGGAATTTTAGGAGCCAAAGGAGCAAAATATTCGGGTGTTGCAACACCGAGGAAACCGGCGATGATGACACCGACGGTCATATATTTTGTGCAGAAGCGCACACATTTTTGAAGAAAGGATAATTCATTCATCCGATTTCAGCTTCTTTTTCAAAACCCCGTATTTTCATGGGGCGGTTTTCGGCATCTACCATAACAACTTTCGGTTCGAAGTTTTTGGCTTCTTCCGCTTCCATTTGGGCATAAGCGATGATGATGACCGTATCACCTACGGCAGTGAGGCGGGCAGCAGCTCCGTTCAGGCAGATGACGCCGCTTCCTCTTTTTCCCGCAATGGTATAAGTTTCCAGACGGGCGCCGTTATTGTTATTGACCACCTGCACCTGTTCGCCGGGGAAAATCCCTGCAAGATCAAGAAGATCTTCGTCGATGGTGATACTTCCCATATAATTCAGGTTGGCTTCCGTAACGGTAGCTCTGTGGATTTTTCCGTGAAACATGGTATAAAGCATTATTTTACCTCCAAAACAATATTGTCGATTAAACGGGTTGTTCCGAAACGGACGGCAAGAGCAAGCAAATTCCTGCCGGTTAAAGGAGAGGTGACGGGAACAAGTCCGGGAAGGCCGTAGATTTCTATATAATCTATGTCTGCCAATGGTTCCGCCTCTATGTCTTCTCTAACTTTTTGAATCAGGATATCGCCCCTGTTTTCTCCTTGAAGAACAAGTTCTTTGGCATGAATGAGACTTTTGGAAAGAACGAGAGCCGCTTTTCGTTCCGCATCGGAAAGATAAATATTGCGGGAGCTTTTGGCAAGCCCGTCTTCTTCTCGTACGATGGGGAGAATGCGGAGTTCTACATTAAAGAAAAGATCCTTTACCATACGGCGTAAAACTTCAACCTGCTGAGCATCTTTTTGGCCGAAGTAAGCACGATCGGGCATGGTGAGATTAAATAATTTGGATACCACCGTCGTTACGCCTCTGAAATGGGTGGGTCTTGTCTTTCCGCAAAGAACTTTAGTGATATCTCCCGTCACTTCGACCCAAGTCATATCGGAAGAAGGATACATTTCTTTGGGAGCAGGGGCGAAAATAACGGTTGCTCCCGCTTCTTCCGCCTTTTTTGCGTCTTCTTTCAACTGACGGGGATAGGCGTCGAAATCTTCATTGGGAGCAAACTGTGTAGGATTTACAAATACGCTGACGATGACTACATCGTTTTCTTCTGCCGCTTTTTTGATCAATGAAGCATGGCCTTCATGAAGGGCGCCCATGGTGGGGACGAGGCCGATGCTTTTTCCCTCCTTCCGGCAACGGGCTGAAAATTCTTTGATCTCTGAAACAGTCTGGTAAATTGTCATGAATATCTTTCCTTTCTGTACAGGATGCAATGAGGGGAACCGCAGGTAAATAAAAAAACACATTTCAAAACGAAATGCGTTCTTGTCAGGCGAAAAAATAAGCATCCCTGCGGATGCGAAAATACCTATCTGCATTCGTCTCGGTTATTGCAATCCAAGCGATATGAAACTGAACGGTGCTTCGGGCATTCTCCGAAAACGACAATCTGGAGTTCCTTTCAGGATACCCCGATGAGAAAGCATGCACCTGTCTCTGACAATATACAAGGTCAAGGGTAAAATGTCAAGAATTGCTCGAATTGTTTTTATAGAAAAATTTTTTCGGAGCAATAAAAAACAGCGGTTTTGAAAGCCGCCGTTTCTTTTTAGAAGTGGTAATTAAGTCCGATGCCGAACCCGTCTTCATCATCCACATTATCTCTGTCGTAATAGGTATAGTTCACGTCCAGATCAAAAGAGGTGGGAACGAGGTCCAGCTGAAGACCGACTTTGTATTCCTGTTCTTCCGAAGATACTTTCAGTCCCGCATAAGCATCGACGGGGCCCAGTACATTGGCACGTCCTTCTATCAGTCCGTATAATTTGGAATCCCGATCATAATAATTTCTGTTGCCCACACCGAGATAGATATTTCCCAATTTGTACTTGGCGTAAATATCCGTTTCGTTGCCGCCGTGGTTCCAATGTCTGTACTCCGCTCCCAAAACAATTTTGTTGAGCGGTGCGATTTCGATATGAGCACTGTGAATTCCGTCTTTGGCACCGTTGTATCCGTAGCCGATTTCCGTGTTCATGAGTCCGCCGGGAACAAGAGCCTGTGCAGAATACAGCCCGCTGCCGACAGAAAAAGCCAAAGCTAAAAGTAATATTTTTTTCATCTTATTCCCCTTTCTGAAAGAATTTCTACTTATATTGTAAATCCACCAGAGCTTTTTTTCTACAGAACAAGGGATTAAAATATAAAATTTCTAAAAAATTTTGGGGAAAATTATTTTTCTTCCCCGGGAATTAAAGTGTAAGAGCTCTTTCAAAATGTTCTTTCAGCACTTTGACGGAAGCTTGGAATTCTTCCGTTTCTTCTTTGGTGAGATTGATTTCAATGATATCTTCTACGCCGTCTTTTCCGATCTTGACGGGGACAGAAGCAAAACCGCGGTGAATTCCGTAAGGACCGTCCAAATAAACGGAGCAGGGGAGGATTTTATGTTCGTTGTGATAAATGGCACGGACCAGTTCTGCCGTGGCAGAAGTAACACCGAATTCCGTGCAGCCCTTGGTCGTGTTTTCGATATATCCTTCTTTGTGAACTTTTTCCAAAATGACTGCTTTATCATCCATGCGGTATACATCCGGTTTTTCTTTTAAAAGTTCATCTATCGGCTTGCCGGCGACCAGAACATGGCTCCAAGGAATCATGGAACTGTCCCCGTGTTCTCCCAAGAGATAGGCCGTGAGGGAACGACGGTTGACTTTTAATTGGGAGGAAAGCTGCATTTGCAGGCGGGCGGAATCCAGAGCGGTACCGGAACCGATGATTTTTTCTTTCGGCCAGTCCAATTTATATTGCAAATATTCCGCAATGATATCGCAGGGATTGGAAATAGAAATAATAATTCCGTCAAATCCCGATTTTTGAATAAGGGGGATCAGTTCTTTTGTAGTCTCGATGGCACCGTCCATCATGTCCAGACGGGTTTGTCCGGGAAGACGGGGCTTGCCGGAAGCATTGATTACAATATCCGCATCTTTCATGTCCGCCATGGTGCCTGCATAAGCTTCGAAATGATGAGGCTGGTAGCTGACGGCATCGGATAAATCTAAAGCTTCTCCCACGGCTTTGTCATGGTTGATGTCATAAAAGACAACTTCGTCCGTCAGACCTTGAACGGCAAATTGCAGTGCCAGATGAGATCCTACATTTCCTGCGCCGATGATACCGATTTTTCTTGTTTTAATAGCCATGTTATTCAATCCTCCGATAGATAAGGGTGTACATTTTCATGTACAGGAAGTTACGTAAAATAAGTTGTATTCAAATTATACTACTCCGTAAAAAAAGAGGCTATATAATTCAAAAATAGAAAATCATTTTAAAAAAGCAACATAAAATTTTTCACAAATCAAAACAGATTTAATCATTACAAATACTACATGTAGTATGAAATATTTTTATTTGACACTACATATGAGATGATATACGATGTGTATAGAAAAAATTCGGTATAGATGCCGTGAAAATAGGAGAGGAATTTCAAATGGAAAAATGGTATGAAAATGAAATCAGCCGAGGGATTTTAAAAGAGAAATATTATCACAAAGGGGAAAATTCTCCTGAACAGTTTATGGACAGGGTGAGTTCCATATTTGATGAAAAACTCGCGCCGCGGGTGAGAAATTATTTGGCAAACGCCGATTTTTGCCCTGCCGGAAGAGCACTTTATGCGGCAGGAGCCAAAGGGAAATTTAAAGTATCTCTTTCCAACTGCTATATATTGCCTTCTCCCGAAGACAATCTGGAATCCATTTTCCGTGCCAACGGAGAAATTGCAAGAATTTTCTCTTACGGCGGCGGTATCGGTATCAATATTTCCAATCTTCGTCCCAAGGGAAGCGTGGTAAGCAATGTAGCCCGTACGTCTACGGGAGCCGTTTCTTTCATGAAGATATTCAATGTCACCGGCGAAGTCATCAGCCAGAACGGCCGCCGCGGCGCCATGATGGTGGGGCTTAACTGCGATCATCCCGACATTTATGAATTTCTTCATATCAAACAAAATGAAGAAAAGCTTTCCAGCATGAATATCAGTATCCTTTTCACCGATGAGTTCATGGAAGCGGTAAGAGATGATAAAGAATATACACTGAAGTTCCATGTGGAATCTACGGGAGAGGATATTACAAAAGTGATCCGTGCCCGGGATTTCTTCAGGGAATATTGCGAAACACAGTGGGACTGGGGCGATCCGGGAGCATTGTTTTCCGACAGATTGAATCAGTATCATCTGCTTGCAGGGTATCCGGAATATAAGATCGAAATCACCAATCCTTGCGGAGAATTCGGAGGAAATGCATACAATGCCTGCAATCTGGGAAGCATCAATCTTTATAACATGATCGATGACAAGTTCGGCGGCCATCCTTCTTTCAATGAGGAAAGATTTAAGCAGCTTGTGTATGACGGGATCATTGCACTGGATGAAATCGTCGAATACGGCTATGAAACACAGCCTCTTGAAGAAAACAGAAAGTGTATCGATGATTGGCGTTCTTTGGGACTCGGCCTTTTCGGCGTGGCCGATGCTTTGATCGCGATGAAGCTGACTTACGGCAGCCCTGAAGCCGATGCATTTATCGAAAAAGTGATGAGAATCATGTTTCTTACAGCCCTTCGTTCTTCTTGCGACAGAGCAAAGGAAAAAGGAACTTTCGGACATTATTCATGGGAAAAAACAAGAAAATCTCCCCTTATGGATTTGGTAAAAGAAGAGGCTCCCGAGTTATACGAAGACATTCACGCAAACGGTCTCAGAAACGGTACTCTTCTTGCCGTTGCTCCCACAGGGACGATTTCTCTCCTCATGGGAAGTTATTCCGGCGGCTGTGAACCGCTCTATAAGATTTCTTATGAAAGATCCTCCCATAAGATGGAAGAAGTACACGGCAGTTTCCGCGTCTATGCGAAAAGCATCAAAGATTTGCTGACATATCACAATTTGCCTCTTTCTCTTTCCGATGAAGAAATCAGAAACAGATTCCCTTGGGTGATTGAAAGTCATGAAGTGCCGTTCATGAACCGTGTCAGAATGCAGGCGGTTATGCAGAAATATGTGGATAATTCCATTTCCAGCACGGTCAATCTTAAAAATGCAGCCACGGCAGATGATATTTATCAGATTTATCTGGCCGCATGGGAAAGCGGATGCAAAGGAATCACCGTATTCAGAGACGGCTGCCGGAGGGGAAATATTTTGGGCGTCGATACTTCACGAAAAGAAGAAACCACGTCAAAACAGGAAGCAGTGACGGCAGAAGCGGAAAAATGTCCTTCCTGCGGATCTTCCAATGTTCATGTGGAAGGCCATTGCGCAACCTGCATGGACTGCGGCTGGTCACTTTGCAGCATGATGTGAAATATAATGTAAAATAATAAAAACTCCGATCTGTTCTCAAGGATGGTCGGAGTTTTTTATTGTTCAGATTAACAATCTTAAAAATAAATAGCATACTCTATTTTCTGCTAATGGTATGCTGCTTGAATGTTGAGGCGGATAAATGCTATAATACAAAAATACTATATGAAGGAATGTCTCACATAGTGGTTTGAAAAACGGGCCCTTCCATATTCCGGCAGCGGCTTATTAACTAAAGGAGGAACATTCATGAAAGGTTATGCAATGCTTAAGATCGGCGAAGTAGGCTGGGTGGAAAAGGAAAGACCTGTCTGCGGTCCCATGGATGCCATTTGCAAGCCCCTGGCTATTGCTATCTGCACATCCGATGTACATACCGTCTGGGAAGGTGCTGTCGGAGAACGGCACGAAATGATTCTCGGCCACGAATGCTGTGCGGAAGTGGTGGAAGTCGGAGAATATGTAAAAGATTTCAAGCCCGGAGACAGAGTTCTTGTCCCTGCGATCACACCGGATTGGAATTCTTTGGAAGCACAGGCAGGATTTTCCATGCATTCCGGCGGTATGCTGGCAGGATGGAAATTTTCAAACTTTAAAGACGGCGTATTTGCAGAATTTTTCCATGTCAATGATGCAGACGGAAACTTAGCGCATTTGCCGGAAGGGATCAATGTAGTGGATGCCTGCATGCTTTCCGATATGGTTCCTACCGGATTCCACGGTGTTGAATTGGCAGATGTTCAATTCGGAGACGTTGTTCTCGTCATCGGTATCGGCCCCGTCGGCCTTATGTCCGTGGCAGGGGCAAGCCTTCGAGGTGCTTCCCGCATCATTGCCGTAGGCTCCCGTCCCGTTTGCGTAGAAGCGGCAAAAAAATACGGCGCTTCCGATTTCATTAATTATAAAAACGGATCTATTGAAGAGCAGGTCATGAAACTGACTGACGGAAAAGGTGTGGACAGAGTGGTTATCGCCGGCGGTACGGTAGATACTTTTGCTTCTGCCGTCAAATCATTAAAGCCGGGCGGAAAAATCGGTTCCGTCAATTATCTGGGAAGCGGAGACACCATCAACATTCCCCGTATCGAATGGGGCGTAGGAATGGGACATAAAAACATCTGCGGCGGTCTTATGCCCGGCGGACGGCTCCGTATGGAAAAACTGGGAGCTCTCGTGGAACGGGGAAGACTGGATGTAAGCCTTCTGGCTACTCATGTATTTGAAGGATGGGACAGCATTCCCGAAGCATTGCAGATCATGAAGGAAAAACCTGCCGACGTGATTAAACCCGTTATTGTTCTTGAAAAATAAATTGACTTTGAAATAAATGAAAACGATACGATCTCATAAAGAGACCGTATCGTTTTTTTATTAATAGCCTTCCAGTTGAGCGACACCCAAGGGCGGTGATTCAAGGAAAGTAACGTCTTTGTTTCTTTCTGCAAGCCATCCTGCCTGCCAGCTGTTGGGAAGCAGATAAACCGGTCTTTCCCTTCTGTCGTAAACGACCATGGCATTATCGATACCGACAAGTCCCTCCGGCGGAATATCGCCTTCTGTCCATCGGGCGCAGGTGTAGGAAAGAGGTTCCACATTGACGGTTACGTTGTATTCATTTTCAAGGCGGTATTTCATGACTTCAAATTGCAATTGTCCCACTGCGCCGATGATAAAAGATTCCATTCGGAAGGGCTGTTTATAGATCTGGATAGCCCCTTCCTGAGCCAGCTGGCCGACGCCGTTCAAGAATTGTTTTCTTTTCATGCTGCTTTCCGGAGAAATACGGGCGAACAGTTCAGGCGGGAATACGGGGAAATCAATGAAAGTGACGGGATTTTTCTTTTCGCAGACCGTATCTCCCACACCGAGTTCTCCCGTATCAAAAACGCCGATGATATCTCCCGGGTAGGCTTTTTCCACGGTTTGACGTTCTGTTGCAAGGAATTGCTGCGGCTGGGAAAGACGGAGCATTTTTCCGCTTTGCCTATGAAGAACGGAAGCGCCTTTTTCAAATATGCCGGAGCAAATGCGGAGAAAAGCCACTCGATCATGGTGTTTCGGATCCATATTGGCCTGAATTTTGAAAACGAAAGCGGAAAAATTGGGAGATTCGGGAGAAACGGTTCCTTCCAATGTGACTCTTTCTTCCGGAGGCGGAGCCAGTTCCAAATATTTTTCAAGAAAAGTCTGGACACCGAAATTGGTCATGGCAGAGCCGAAAAAGAGGGGGGTGAGTTCTCCTTTTTCTACTTTTCCCTTGTCGAAAGGATCGCCTGCTTCTTCTAAAAGTTCCAAATCGTCTTTTAAAGACTGAATAATTTCCGGTGTCAGCTGAGCGGTGATTTTCGGATCGTCCAATTTACCTGAAAGGACTTCCAGTTTTTTGATGCCGTGAGCATTGTCTTTGATGAAAATATGGCAGACTTCTTTTTCCCTGTCATAAATTCCCGTATATTCTCCGTTGATCCCGATGGGCCAGTTCATGGGGCAGGAGCGGATTCCCAGAACGTCTTCGATATCGGACATCAGATCAAAAGGATTTTTACCGAAATGGTCGATTTTATTGACAAAGGTAAAAATGGGAATCCCCCGATCGGAACAAACTTTGAAAAGCTTTTTCGTCTGTGCTTCCACGCCTTTTGCCACATCGATGACCATGACGGCGCTGTCCACCGCCATGAGTGTACGATAGGTGTCTTCCGAGAAGTCGGCATGCCCGGGTGTATCTAATATATTGATGCGGCATCCGTTATAGTCAAATTGCAGAACCGAGCTGGTAACGGAAATACCGCGCTGCTTTTCTATTTCCATCCAGTCCGAAACGGCATAACGGGCGGTTTTTCTTGCTTTGACGGAACCTGCCAGATGAATGGCTCCGCCGTAAAGCAGAAGTTTTTCCGTCAATGTCGTTTTTCCCGCGTCAGGGTGGGAAATGATGGCGAAAGTACGCCGTCTTTGTATTTCTTCTAAATCAGTCATAGTGCACCTCAAATAATAAATCGTACTTATTATACAAGAAAAAGAAGTGACATGCTATGTCAATTTTTTGAGAAAATCCCGCATGAGGGAAATGAGTGTTTCCTCTGAAAGCAGGCGGTATATATCATCTGACGAGGCAAGAATGCCTTCCTTGCTTTCCAAGTATATTTCAAAACGGTTTTGCAACATTTCCGCTTCTTTGGAAAGGGAAGGCATGGGAATGGAGATGTGTTTTCCCTTTTTCATAAGAAATTTCATGATGACGGGACGGAAAAAATAATCGGCAAAAGCGCTTTCGATCCAATAAAAATGTTTCGTCTTTTTAAAACGGACGGTCTTTGGGAAAAATCTGCGGTACAGGGCGAGGCCGTCAAAATAGCCTCCCCAGAAATCGCTGAAGGCTGCATCGAAATCACCGTCTTTTTGTCGGTCGATGAATTCAAACGCATCGGCGTTGCAAATATGAATTTTTTCTTTATGAGGGAATTGAGGGAGAATATTTTTTTCAAAAAGTGAAATGACGTCGGGATTCATTTCCACAACGGTCACCGATTCGACAGAAGGTTTTTCGGAGGCCATAAAAGCATAATAGCCGAGGCCCAGACCGTAAGTGACGACTTTTCCCCGAGCTGCCTCAATCGGCGCTTTCATGGATTCTATCTCACTTACGACGACACTCATCCAGACCCGGTTATTTTCTAAAATGACGGGGAAAGAAGTTTTTTTCGTGAAAAAGCCGGCATCGGCATAAAGAAAGGGATTTTTCTTTTGATAAACATGGTAAGTCTGAAAAAATTCGAAAGGAAGCGTATCTGCCGTTTTGAGTTCAATCTTATTTTGAATATCATGGGGAAATTTTATTTTTTTATAATAAAGATTTTCATTAATGATGGAATTGTCATACTGCCGAAGCTGCCCCGCCGTATAACCGAGGAGAAGATCGTAAAGATCTTTTCCTCCGTAAAAATCGGTCAGTTCCGAATAAGGGAGCATGCTTTTTTTCTGATTGAACAGGGAAAAAATGATTTCTTCCAAAGTATCCCCGAAAGCTGTTTCCGCAACGGCGGTAAGAAAAGAATTTTTTCCCGCGGGATCTTTTCCGGTAAAAGGATCCATATGTTCCAGATACAGCCGGTCCCGTATGCCTTCCATAATGATGTCATTTACAATTTCTGCGGCAAGATATTTTTTCCACAGAGCAGCAATCGCTTTTTCTGTTTCTTTATTTTGTAAGATTTCCATAAAAACTCCTTGTGATCTTTTATTTGTATTATACGAAGAATAAAGGGAATGATACAAGAAGAGCGGCAGAAAGAAAGGAAAAATAAAGATTGGACGCCCTTTTATTTTAAAAATAAATGTAAAATGCTATAATATCTGCAAAGTATTTCTGTTGTTCAGTGATAAAGAGGTGAAGACATGGCCCGTATAAAAGGTTCCAAAAGGTGGGATGCGGTTTCATCGGCAGGCTGGCTTTCTCTCTTTTCCGATCCGAAGGTCATGTCGGATCTCATGATGCAGATGATTGCCGTGCTGTATCATTCACCGAATTATACGGATAATGCGAAACATATGGCGGAAGCTTTGTCCATGGAGTACCGTGCTTTAAATGCGGCAGTCGGATGGGCGGGAAATAAAATAAAAGATCTCTATGAGAGCGGAAAATTATCGGTCAGGAAAGCAGGTGCCGTCTCCGCTGAAGAAGAAAAGCGGATGAAAGACGGAGAAGACAAGATGGCGCCGTGGCAGTATGTGTTTGACGGCGAGGAAGATGAATACGGAGCCTATCTCTGGATTTTAAAACCGGAGATGATCACCGCTTTCAAAGAATTGGAAGATGCGGATATTTCGGAAAGAAATTTAGTATCTCGTGCATTGGCGGAAGATATTTCCTCTTTCGGGGCGGAAGGAAATCTGTTTTCCGCCACCCCTGACGAAACGGTGGAAAAAATACGGAATATTTTATCGGAAAAAGAACGATTTTTCAGAAAATCTCTGACGGATGCCACGGAATGCTGTGTTTGCGGAATCCGGCGGATTTCTCTTCTGTCCGCCGTACCCTACGGAGAAGGGGGCATGAAACACAAGGGCCTTATTCTTTGCCCCACCCACGGAGCACTTTTTGCGGCTCACCTGATTTCTTTCAGCGACAGGGGAAAACTTCTGATATCTCCCGCTTTATCGGAGGAAGAAAGAGAGCAGTTCCGGCTGGAAAAAGGCGGCAATGCAAGATATAATTTCAGTAGACGGCGAATGGCGCATCATCGCAGAATTTTTAATGAAGAAGGGCGGGAAGAAAAATGATCTTATCCGGCAGAGAAATAGAACGTCATATGGGAAAAGAAATAGTGATCACTCCTTTTCATCCGAAGCAGCTGAATCCGAACAGCTACAATTTGACTTTATCCGACGAGCTTATGATTTATGATGAGCATGAATTGGATATGAAAAAGAAAAATACCAGTCATCTGATCAAAATTCCCGAAGAAGGATTTCTTTTAGAGCCCAATAAATTATATTTGGGACGGACGGCGGAGCATACAAAGACGACTTCTTTTGTTCCCATGCTGGAAGGCCGCTCTTCCGTAGGACGCCTCGGTCTTTTTATCCACGTGACGGCAGGATTCGGCGATATAGGATTTTCCGGCTATTGGACACTGGAAATGTTTTGCGTCCAACCTATCCGCATCTATTCGGGAGTGGAAATCTGCCAGATTTATTTCCATACCATTCTGGGCGAGGCAGATACGTACAGCAGCGGCAAATACCAAAATAATCAGGGGATTCAGCCGAGCCTGCTTTACAAAGATTTTGAAAAGTAGTATTATTAGAATAACTTCATAGCACTTTGAGCAAAGACGCTTGCAGCGGATATTTAATCATGTATCCGGCTGCTTTTTTTATTCTCAGGCAGGGAGAGGTTGCAGAATTCGGCAGGGCCGATGGGAATAAAATAATCGGCCGAACAGGGCCGGGATTGTTTCAAAGTCTGATTTGAGCAGGCATCAGCGATGCATTTGGGAGGTAATCAACATGAAAAAAACAGTGAAAAAGATGTTCATAGCAGGAACGGCGTGTTTAATGGGAGCGGCATTGCTTGCAGGCTGCGGCGATTCGAAAAGCGGAGGGAAGCAGTTTTTAAATATTGCCACCGGCGGTACGGCAGGCACATATTATCCTCTCGGCGGCGCGCTGGCGGAACTGCTCAATAACAATATTAAAGACATGAATGCATCCGCCCAGTCCACAGGCGCTTCCGTTGCCAATGTGAATATGTTGAAAGACGGTTCTGTAGACATTGCATTCATTCAAAATGATATTTCTTACTACGCTTCTACGGGAACGGAAATGTTTAAAGATAATAAAGTAAGCAATCTGAGAGGACTTGCCGCTCTTTATCCGGAAACAATCCAGTTTGTTACCACTGCCGATACGGGGATCAAAACCATTGCCGATTTGAGAGGTAAAAAAGTGGCGGTCGGTGCAGCAGGTTCCGGTGCGGAAGCAAATGCACGGCAGATTCTTGCCGCTTACGGCCTTACTTATGATGATATCGATGAACGGTTCCTTTCCTTCGGCGAAGCGGCTGATGCATTGAAAGACGGAAACGTAGATGTCGGCGTGGTTGTTGCAGGGTTCCCCACGGCAGCGATTCAGGACTTGTCTGCCAACAAATCAGCATCCATCATCAGTATTGATGCAGATAAAGCTGATGAGCTGATAAAGAAATATCCTTACTATACAAGAGTAGTCATTCCGCAGGGCACCTATCCCGGGCAGGAAGAAGATGTACAGTCTGTTGCAGTCAAGTGCATTATTGTTACTACCGACAAGATGAGCGATGATCTGGGCGAGCAGGTCGCAAAAGCTGTCTATGAACATTTGGACCGCATGAAAGCAGCTCATTCGGTAGGGAAATACATTACAAAAGATACGGCTCTTGACGGTATGTCCATTCCGATGAATGCCGGTGCTGAAAAATATCTGAAAGCGAAATAAATAAAAAAGATCCCACAGACAAGAGGGAAGCGTGGGCAGCCCGTATATACTTCCCTTTCCGTTTGTGGGAATTTTCTCTTTTATGAAAGGTGAGGGCCTGCTCCGGCCTGTGTACGAGATGATAAAAAAAGGACAACAGGGAAAACTGGAAACCCGTATCGCTTATGCGGGAATCGTCATTTCCATCTTTATAGCCGTTTTCGGTTACTATATACGGCTTCCTTATTTATACGGACAAACGGAAGACGGATTCGTTATCAAACAGGAAGTGGAGGCGGGAACGCCGGTTACTTTGTCTTATCGTCATTCTGTCCAAAAAACCATGGTGTATGAATATCTGGTAGTGAATGACATGGAAGACGGACTGGTACTGAAGTCGACAAAATATCAGTCCGGCGGCGCAGGACTTCCTTTTTCCAAAGAAGAAGGAGAGTTTCGCCGGGAGGGGGAATGGTTTATTTTAGATAAAATAAACAGAAAATATCCCGATTTATCCATACGGAACGGAGTAACAAACGACGGGCATATTACGGTGGGCGATAAAGAATATGTGCTTTCCGAACTTATGCCGCTCGAAAAAGAATTGCATTTATATGTAGCTCCTCTTTGGAGGGGGTATTGGATGAAAAAAGAGATTAGGAGTTGATTACATTGGATGATATGGACAAGAAAGAGAATGTGTCGGGAGGGGAAAATGGGGCAGCCCATGAAATCGATCATCATCTCCAAAAGAAATTAAAAGAACTGGACAAAGAATCAAATACGATGGAATATGAAGGTATTTGGGCGAAACTGATTGCTCTTATCTGTATCTGCTTTTCTTTGTTCCAAATTTACACGGGATTTTTCGGAGCCTTGGATGCGATGATTCAGCGCTGTATCCATTTATCCTTCGGTATTTCTCTTGTCTATCTTTTGTGTCCGACAAAACGTGAATGGGTGAAGGATGGCCGTGTTCATCCTCTTGATTTGTTCCTTGCCGTCGTGGCAACGATTCCGCCCATTTACATTTTATTGAATTATCAGCAGCTTATTTTAAGAGCCGGCACGGTAACGCCGACAGATGCTTTTATGGGCGTTCTCGGCATGCTCATGGTCATTGAAGCGGCAAGAAGAATCGTAGGGCTTCCGATTGTCATCGTGGTACTCTGTTTCCTTGCTTACGGCTTCTTCGGACGTTATATGCCGGGACCGCTGGCTCACAGAGGGCTTACCATAAACCAGATGGTGGGTCATCTGTTCTTTACCACGGAAGGTGTCTTCGGAATTCCTATGGGGGTTTCCTCCACTTTTATTTTCCTTTTCATTCTATTCGGCGCTTATTTGGAAAAGACGGGGCTCGGGAAATTCTTCATTGATATCGCCAATGCCATTGCGGGATGGGCTTCCGGCGGTCCAGCCAAAGTAGCGGTAATATCTTCCGCTCTCCAAGGAACCATTTCCGGTTCATCTGTTGCCAATGTGGTCGGATCTGGGTCCTTCACTATTCCTATGATGAAAAAATTGGGATATCATAAAAATTTTGCCGGTGCTGTAGAAGCCGCCGCTTCCACAGGAGGACAGCTTATGCCTCCGATCATGGGCGCCGCCGCCTTTTTGATGGCGGAATTTGTAGGCGTCCCCTACATGGAAGTCGTCAAAGCTGCGGTTGTTCCCGCTATTTTATACTTCATCGGTGTATTCCTCGGTGTTCATTTTGAAGCGAAAAAAGATAAATTGGTCGGCACCCCGAGAAGCGAACTTCCCGCATGGGGAAAAATCATGAAAGATGAAGGGCATCTGGCGATTCCGCTGGTAGCTATCATCGGACTTCTTGCATCCGGCTATACTCCGATGAAAGCGGCTCTTGCGGGAATTGTCATCTCCATTGCGACCGCCATGCTGAGAGCCAATACACGAATGACTTTCAATGATATGGTAGACGGCCTCATCAAAGGTGCCCGCGGTTCTTTGGGGGTTCTCATAGCCTGCGCATCGGCAGGGATGATCATCGGCATCGTAACAAAAACGGGGGTAGGTCTGAAATTGGCATCCGCTCTCGTGGACGTGGCAGCAGGAAACTTTATGCTTCTTCTGGTTTGCACGATGCTGACCTCACTGATTTTGGGAATGGGCGTTCCCACTACGGCAAACTATGTCATCACATCTACGATTGCCGCTCCTGCTTTAATTCAGCTGGGAGTACCCGTTTTGGCGGCTCATATGTTTGTTTTCTACTTCGGCATTATTGCGGATATCACTCCTCCGGTGGCTCTTGCCGCTTATGCAGGGAGTGCTATTTCCGGCGGTGATCCTTTAAAAACGGGAGTGAATGCATCAAAACTGGGCATTGCCGCATTCATCATCCCCTATGTATTTGTCCTTTCGCCCCAAATGCTCGGAATCGATGCTTCTTTCATCGGCATCGTCATGATTGCTTGCACGGCTTTGATCGGTATGGCAGGTATTTCTGCAGGAATGATCGGATTTTTGGTCACTAAGACGAATATATTGGAAAGAATTTTGTTGTTTGTCGGCGGACTGCTGCTCATTGATCCTCAGCTGCTGACAGATGCCGTCGGTATCGGCATATTGGCTTTTGTTCTCTTTATGCAGCTTATGAGAAAAAAGAAAGAACAATCGGCATAAAAGAAAAAAGTGCAGTTTCCTTTGCGGGGCTGCACTTATTTTTTTAGAAAGATTTTGAATAATCAAGCTTTTCTATTTTATTTTCCTCACTCCAAGGCAATTTTAGTTTGGGAGGAACATTTTCCCATATATGAGGGAACAGGGACGTTTCTTCCGCATCGTCTTCATGCGGGATAAAAACGGGAAGCCGCTCCGGCAAAATTTCAAGATCGATCGGGAAAGCAGGGCCTTTGTCTCCGTCTATATTCGTCCAAAGCTCTTCTCCGTCTTCAATGGAAATATGAGCTTTTTTTATGTCGATCACAGTGAGGATTTCCGGTCCCAGCTGCAGTCCAGTGAGAAGTTTCGGCGCTTCGCGAATGGCAGGTATCCATTGGAAATCATGAAAAAGAGCCAATTTGATGACACCTTTGATTTGCTCGGAAGGAGGAACCAAGTTGCGGAAACTTCCCGCAGAATCGGTGAGCATGGCGGCAATCAGAGGAGAAGATACCCGGGTGACCGTTCCGTTTTCTTCGGCGATTACAAATCGATAAGACTGCTGACGGGGAAGGGCTTGAAACCCCTTCATGTAATAAGCAAGAGATCCGAACAATGCTTTTTCCCGAATGGAAACTTCACTGACCGCTTCGGGAATAAGCCCTGCCGCTGCAACATTTATAAAATAACGATCGTTGATTCTTCCTACATCGATGGTCGTTCTTTTTGCCCGCTTGAATGAATCGATCGCTTTTTCCGGATTGAGAGGAAGCCGTAGTGCTCTAGCCAGATCATTGACGGTTCCGAAGGGGACAAAACCGAAACAGGACCGGCTTTGCACGGGAACCATTCCGTTGATGATCTCATTGATGGTACCGTCACCGCCCATGCAGAAGATATCCCTGCCTCTTTCTGCCGCATATTGAGCGAACTCTTTCGCATCGCCCCCTCTTTGTGTGAGTTTAATTGTCACGTCATCATACAGATCAGAAAGGACGGAGGCCAGCTGAGGAAGATAGCGATAGGCTTTTTCTCTGCCTGCCGTCGGATTGACGATGACGACACAGCGTCTTGACGATTCCAAAATAAAAAGCTCCTTTCCTACTCATGTCGTTTTCAGATTTATTATACCAAATATTGACAATATATGATGATTTTCTTGATAAATACTGATATTTTTTATTGAAATGTAAAAGCAGGTGTTCCTGCATATTTCTCACCTTTTGCTCCCCGTAAAAGGATGGACTTTGCATATCCGCCATACCGAAAAGGAAAGGAATAAAAAGATAGAGGAGCGAACCAAAATGGAGAAAACAAAAACAGCGATACTGGAGAAATCGAAGATATCGCTGTTTTTTGTAATTAATGATTACCGTCCGGCAAGGCAGCCGTCAAACATGTAAAGAAGAGCCTCGGATTCCTGAGCTTTTTCAAAGCCTGCTACATTATCACGGGCATTGACTTCTTCTTCTACCTGTTCGGTGATATACCACTGGAGGAAAATTTCTGTTTCCAGATCGCCTTCCTTGCGAGCCAGTTTGAAAATATCGCGGATGGAAGCGGAAACGGCTTCTTCATGAGCCAAAGAATCTTTTGCGACACTCAACGGATTGTCATAGTGCTTCTTCACGCCTTCGATGGGAAGGAAGTCTACAACACCGTCTCTGTCTTCGATGTATGCAATGAGCTTCAATGCATGTTCTCTTTCTTCTTCATACTGCTTGTCCAGCCATTTTGCATAGCCGTTGAGAGAAAGATTTTTCATGTCGTGAGACATGGAACGATAGAGGTAAGCGGAAGCGAATTCCATATTTACCTGTGCAACCAGAGCTTTTAAAAGTTTGTCAGATAATTTCATAATAAATCTCCTTTTTATAAATTGTAGTTGATTTCTTACAAATCCATTATAACATAGATAAAAGTCGATATAAAGAGTACCATAGAGAAAAATTTCCATTTTATTATAAAAAAAGAAAAAATTCCAGTTATCCTTCCCGGTTCCGATGACGAAATTTATTTGCAAAAAATACATAAGAGTACTTGACAGGAAAAGATCATTCATTTATGATATTCCCATATCAAAAATGAACAAAAGAGATGTTATGAACAAGACAAAAAGGTTTGCTGAAAACTTCTTTCAGAGAGCCGGCGGATGGTGAAAGCCGGTAAGAATACAGTATTCCCTATCCCTTGCGAACACTTTTTCCGCAATAAAGTAG
>ERZ506896.402-NODE-402-length-34970-cov-5.052442_pt1 | contig 34970 bp, 32 predicted proteins | sample MGYA00513176_ERZ506896 | MGnify/ENA metagenome assembly ERZ506896
CGTGCCCGATGGTACCGATGTTGCAATGGGGTTTTGTTCTTTCATAATGTGCTTTAGCCATTTTAGAATTCTCCTTTTAATTATTTATTTCCCAAACGTTCTTCCGTAATCTGCTGAGAGATTGCTTTCGGAACTTCTTCATAATGATCAAAGGTCATTGAGAAGGTGCCGCGGCCCTGGGTAGAGCTGCGGAGTCCGGTAGCATAGCCGAACATTTCAGAGAGCGGTACAAGTCCTCTGATTCTGGAATCGCCGTTTTCCGATTCCATGCCTTCGATACGTCCGCGGCGGGAGTTCAGGCCGCCGATAACGTCGCCCATGTACTCTTCCGGAACATCTACTTCAACACTCATATACGGTTCAAGAAGAACGGCATCCGCTTTCTTTGCACCGTCTTTGAATGCCATGGAGCCTGCTACTTTGAAGGCCATTTCAGAGGAGTCGACATCATGGTAGGAACCGTCATAAACGGTGACCTTGATGTCAACCATGGGATAACCGGCAACAACGCCGTCTTCCATAGCCGCTTCAACACCGGCCTGGATCGGGTTGATAAATTCTTTCGGAATAACACCGCCGACGACTTCATTGGCAAATTCAAATCCTTTGCCTGCTTCCATCGGTTCAAGACGGAGCCAGCAGTGACCGTACTGACCGTGACCGCCGGTCTGACGGATAAATTTGCCTTCCGACTCAACCGTTTTGCGGATCGTTTCACGATAAGCAACCTGAGGCTTACCTACCGTACATTCTACATTGAACTCGCGTCTCATACGATCGACGATGATATCCAAATGGAGTTCGCCCATGCCGGAAATAATGGTCTGGTTTATTTCCGGATCGGTATGAACTTTGAATGTCGGATCTTCTTCCGCCAAACGCTGGAGAGCGGTACTCATTCTTTCCTGATCGGCTTTTGTCTTCGGTTCTACTGCGACAGAAATAACCGGTTCCGGGAATTCCATTTTTTCCAGAATGATCGGATTTGCTTCATCGCAGAGAGTATCTCCCGTGGTAACATCTTTGAATCCTACTGCGGCAGCGATATCGCCGGAGTAAGCGCATTCGATTTCTTTACGGTTGTTTGCATGCATCTGGAGAATACGGCCGACTCTTTCTTTCTTGCCCTTGGTCGTATTCAGTACATAAGTACCCTGCTGCATGATACCGGAATATACGCGGAAGAATGCCAATTTTCCGACATAAGGATCCGCCATGATCTTAAATGCCAGTGCGGACATCGGAGCTTCATCACTGGATTCACGGACGAGATCGTCTCCTGTTTTGGGATCGGTTCCCTTGACAGGCGGTACATCCGTAGGAGCCGGTAAGAAATCAATTACCGCATCGAGGAGCATCTGGATCCCTTTGTTTTTATATGCGGATCCGCAGAATACGGGGAATAATGTGCAGTCGAGAACCTGTTTACGGATGGATGCTTTAATCTCATCAAGAGATATTTCTTCCCCTTCAAGATATTTTTCCATTAAAGCATCGTCGCCTTCAGCAGCTTTTTCGACAATTTTGTCACGATATTCCTCAACGAGATCTTTCATATCTTCCGGAACATCCTGAATTTCAAATTTTGTTCCGTCGTCAGAAAGATAAACTTCAGCTTTTCTTTCCAACAAATCTACGATCCCCGAGAAAGTCTCCTGTTTGCCGATCGGCAGCTGCATAGCCAGTGCATTTGCATGGAGACGGTTCTCCATGGTTTTTACGGCATGCAGGAAATCAGCACCGATGGTATCCATCTTATTGATGAATGCGATACGGGGTACATGGTAGTGGTCAGCCTGTCTCCAAACGGTTTCAGACTGAGTCTGCACTCCGTCCTTGGCGCTGAATACGGCAACAGAGCCGTCGAGGACACGAAGGGAGCGTTCTACTTCTACCGTAAAGTCCACGTGCCCGGGGGTATCGATGATGTTTACGCGATAACCTTTCCAGTGGCAGGTGGTGGCAGCGGATGTGATGGTAATGCCCCTTTCCTGTTCCTGCGCCATCCAGTCCATGGTGGCAGCGCCGTCATGAACTTCACCAATCTTATGATTTACACCGGTATAAAACAGGATACGTTCCGTGGTTGTTGTTTTCCCTGCATCAATATGTGCCATGATGCCGATATTTCTTGTTTTTTCAAGCGGATATTCTCTGCCCACGATCTTTTCTCCTTATTATAATTACCAGCGGTAATGTGCAAAAGCTTTGTTTGCTTCTGCCATTTTATGAGTATCTTCTTTCTTCTTTACTGCTGCGCCCGTATTATTGAAAGCGTCCATCAGTTCTCCTGCAAGACGTTCTTCCATAGTACGTTCATTACGCAAACGAGCGTAATTGATCATCCAGCGGATGCCCAAAGTCAAACGACGGTCCGCACGGACTTCGATCGGTACCTGATAGTTGGCACCGCCTACACGGCGGGCACGGACTTCCAGTACCGGCATAACATTACTTAAAGCCTGTTCGAAAACTTCGATCGGGTCTTTATCAAGCTTGCTGCGGCAAATATCAAATGCGCCATAGACGATAGATTCTGCAACGCCCTTTTTGCCGTCAAGCATAATTCTATTGATGAAACGTGTTACTGTCTTGTTTCCATACACTGGATCCGGCAGTACGTCACGCTTCGGAACGCCACCTTTTCTCGGCATTGTCAGTTTCCTCCTTATAGTTGTTTGTTAATCACATTCATAAATCAAAAAAATTATTTCTTAGCCTTTTCGCGCTTAGCGCCGTATTTAGAACGGCCCTGCTTACGAGCGGACACGCCTACGGTATCAAGTGCACCGCGGATAATGTGATAACGAACACCCGGAAGATCCTTGACACGGCCGCCTCTGATGAGAACGACACTGTGTTCCTGCAAATTGTGGCCTTCTCCCGGAATATAAGCGGATACTTCGATTCCGTTGGTAAGACGCACACGTGCCACCTTACGAAGCGCGGAGTTCGGCTTCTTCGGTGTAGCAGTATAAACTCTTGTGCAAACACCGCGTTTCTGCGGAGACTGCTTCAGAGCAGGAGTCTTTGCTTTTGTTTCCAAAACTTCGCGACCCTTGCGAACCAGCTGATTAATTGTCGGCAATATGGGCACCTCCTTTCCATAAAGGTAAATTTATAATTGATCTGCAAGAGCTGTGCTCCCGCAGATATTACCGAGAACCGAGAACGGCGGCGGATGCGGCTTTCACTTTAATTTTGCACGCCTTGCCGATTTCCTTTTTGGTAAAATCTTTCGTTACCGGAATTCCCGCCTTTGCACAAATGCTTTCCAAGGGAAGAGAAATACGTTCATCACAATCGGAAGCGATAAAGACATGAAGGACTTCATTCTTTTCGATAGCCCGTTCCGTTTCTTTAAGTCCTACCACGAAATCGGACTCTTTTAATTCTTCCAGTGTCATTGCGCACCTCCCCTTTTCTTTTTTGCTTTCATGCAACATTGGCATTATACCATTGCCATACTATGCTGTCAAATTATCAGCCCTTGTTTATCCCGTGTTTATGCATAACTCTTTTACAACGGTTCCTAGTGTTTCTTTTTTGAAAATTTCCCCATTTTCCCGTTCTCTTTATTAACAGATAATTTCTCTTCTTCCCCTGTCCTTCCGTTTTTATATATTTTATTTTATTGAATTTTTCTATAATAATATATAAATTGAAATATTTCTCCCCTCTGCGTTACAATAAAGCAAGAAAATAATTTGAGAAGAATTGTGAAAGGAATATTGATGTGAAAAAAAATGTTGTTATTTACTGCGGTTCCCGTTATGGAAACAATCCTGCTTTTTCCGCCCTTGCAGGCATGATAGGAGAATATCTCGGGAAAAACGGATATACACTGATATACGGCGGCGGCAGTATCGGCCTTATGGGCGTTGCCGCCGATGCCGCCATGGCTGCCGGCGGAGAAGTCATCGGCATTATCCCTGAAGTGTTCATCGCCCGGGAGCAGGCACATCGTTCCATCACCAAACTGATAGAAGTAAAAAACATGACAGAAAGAAAAGAAAAAATGATCGCATCGGGAGATATATTCCTCGTCCTCCCCGGAGGAATCGGCACGATGGAAGAATTTTTCGACACGATCAATCATTTTTATATTTATAAAAACACGGAAGAACAGCCGAACGTCATCATTGCCGATATCGAAGGCATCTATCGCCCGTTGGAAAAACTTTTTCAAAATTGGAAAGATTTCGAATTTGTTGATCCTCAAGAATGGAAAAATATTCATTTCGCCCGTTCTTTAAAAGAAATCCTTTCCTTTTTACCTTCGGACATACAATAAATCATTTTTCTCTTTCATTTCCGATATACCTTCGTATATCTTTTTTATTTCCTCCTTTGAAAAAAGAAAATAAAATTCATTTACCTCGTGTAAAAAACAATGTTACAATATTATTGAAACATTAAAGTCAATATCATCTGCAATGAACGATTTTCTCTGTTCGACAGATGTGAAAATATCAATCGGCAACAAGAAAGGATCCTGCTATGGAAGACAGAAAATTTACCGACAAAGGCGGCCAAATGAAAGAAAAAATGATCGAGGTCACCGCCCGGATCCTCAGAGAAAAAGGATTCAAAGCGACCACGGTCAGAGCCATTGCAAAAGAAGCGGGCGTCAATATCGCGGCTGTCCGCTATTATTTCGGTTCAAAAGAAGAACTTATCGGCGCCGCCTTGGAATATATGATGGGCTCTCTGGAAAGCATCGTTTCCATCCTTGATGATTCCCGTCTCTCTGCCAAAGAAAGGTTAAAGAAATATATCATTTCCTATTTCCATCTGGCCCGCAAACATCCCGCCCTGTTCCGTTCCATTTCCAGTCCCTCCAGTTCGGAAGCAAAGGAAACTTACTTCATCTACCTTAATCTTCTTCATGATCAGGCGTGGGAAAAGGTCGTTGAAAATGTGGCGGAAATCACGGGGTACACGGATCGGCGCGATCTGGAACTGAAATGCATGCAGATTTTTGCCGCCGTAGAATTTCCCATCATTTTGGAAAGCAATAATAAAGATTCTTTCATTTCTCACTACACAGACTCCACCACACTGGAAAGATATGTGGACATCCTCATGGACAATGCAGCCTCCACAAAAGGAGAAAAAAATATTTATCTGGAAGAAATACTGCACGGAGTGAAATAATAAAAACGGATTCCCTGCCAATTTGCAACAGGTGAATCCGTTTTTTTGTTGTCTTTTTACTGTTATTTTTTACAGTTCTTTCTTTTTACGACAAAGCTTTTTAAAGGGACTTGCAATGCATCCATCATTGTCTCAACCGTTTCCGCTTCCGTCATCTCCATGGCTTTTCTTACAATAAGTTCACAGGCTCTCGCATCATCCATCGCCTGATGATGACGGAATTCGAAACCTAAATGCTCTGCCACCGTATTTAACTTATGATTGGGCAGTTCCTTCCACAGTGTGCGGGAAAGAGACACCGTATCCCCGTAAAGAAAAGATATATCCGGCAAATCATAGACATCCAGCGCAGATGCCAATACTCCCATATCGAAGGGAGCATTATGAGCAAAAATAATACGCCCTTCCAGATACTCTGCCACTTCTTCCCAATAAACGGAAAAAGGTTTTTCATTTTCTACATCTTCCGGATGAATACCGTTCACCCGCATACAGCCTTTGTCAAAATTCATACTTTTCGGCTTAATCAGACGATACCATTCTTCCGTGATTTTTTCCCCGTCGCTCATGACGATGCCGAGGGAACAAGCGCTGCCGGGCCCCCAGTAGGCGGTTTCAAAATCGATGGCGCCATACTTTATGCCACTTTTAAATCTCTGTTTCAAACTCGCAAGTCTCTCCTTCCAGCCAGCCCGTTTCCACATCTCTGTCAAAAGCGGACTTCATGCGCCGTGCCAGTTCGTTTCTTGCGGCAGCGACTTTTTTTCGGTTTTCCTTGAATCCGGTGATGACCACAAGAATATTTTCCGTTTCTTTTGTGATCTGTCCTGCCGTGCCTTCTTCACACAGCCATATTTTGGTACAAATCTTATCTCCTAATTTGACGGGATAGCCCTCTTCATTTGTTATTTCAAGAGCCGTTTTTCTGTCTCCCATGTCATAAGCCCGGATATTTACATGAAATTTTATCATTCCCGCCCGAACGATATCGGAAATCGGATCGACTCTTTCCAACATATCCGAACCGGCCAGTTCTTCCAAAGTAGCTGATTTCGGCGTATTTAAAATTTCCGGCGCTTCTTCTTTCTCCTCCGATTCGGCAATGCCGAGCCGTTCCTTATATTCCGTGCATATTCTGTCCAGATCCGTTTCTTTTCCCGTTATGCCCGCTTTTTTCAGATTTTCCCGATAAAGAGCTCGGTCCGTATCTCCCCATCGGGGATTCATCTTTAAAAGCAGATTCGCTTCCGTGCAGCAGCGGCGGCGGAAAGCTTCCGCTTCCATATTCACTCTCTCATTATTGACCGCCCGGACCGCTATGATCCCCATGCATAAGCCCGGAATTTTTTCAAACAACTCTTTTGCTGCCATTATTTTCATTTTAAAACCCTCGCTTCCTCTACAGGTTTTAGTGTATTACAAAAAAGGAAAACTGACAAATATCAATCTTCTGACTTTGATTTTCCTTCCTCTCTCCGTTTCGTTCTGCCTCCGCTCATTCTTGTTTCTCCTGCCTGTTTCTTTATAAAATTTCCTTTTATCACAAATAACCGTATATAGACGGTTTTGCCGTCCCATAACAAAAAGGGCACTTCCTATCGGAAAAATGCCCTTTTCTTTTAAAGAAAATATTAACCTAAAAATCCTCTCATCTTCTGTGCTTCCACAACACGCTGAAGTGCAAGCATATAAGCGGCCAGACGATAGGTCACATGATATTTTTCTTTCAGTGCCAGTACGTCTTCATAACCTTGGCGCATTTTAATTTTCAGTTTTTCGTTGTATTCATCTTCCGTCCAGTAATAGCCCGTGCGGTTCTGCACCCATTCGAAATAAGAACCTACCACGCCGCCCACATTGGACATGACGTCGGGAAGAACTTCTATCCCCTGCTCTTCAAAGTAAGTATCCGCCTCTTCCGTGGTCGGACCGTTTGCTCCTTCCAAGATCAGCTTCGCTTTTACTTTTCTCATTGTTTTTTCATTCAGCTGATTCTCCATGGCTGCCACAAATACGACATCCACATCCTGTTCAAAGAGCTCGTCATCGGGAATGAGCACAGCTCCGTCTTCCGTATATCCTGCCAGAGATCTGCCGTGAGAGTTGGCATAAACATACATATCTTCGATATTAAGTCCTTTCGGATTATACCAAGTTCCGTTGATGTCTCCTACACAGATAATTTTTACCCCTGCTTTGTGCATTAAGAGAGCACCTACGGACCCGACATTTCCGAATCCTTGTACGAGCATGGTCAGTTCATCCATCTTTTTATGATTCTTTTCGCACCATGTTTCGAGGGTATATGCCAAGCCTCTTCCCGTCGCTTCATTCCGTCCCAGAGAGCCGCCCACGGGAAGCGGTTTTCCCGTAACAACGCCGGGCTGCCATGTGCCGGAAAGAGCCGCATATTCATCGGCAATCCACGCCATAATCTGTCCGTTTGTATTCACGTCCGGTGCAGGGACGTCTTTATCGGGTCCGATGATCGGGAAAATTTTCCTTACATATCCGCGGGTCAGTCGCTGTAATTCTCTTTCGGAAAGTGCATGCGGTTCTACCTTGATGCCCCCTTTGGCGCCGCCGTAAGGAATATTTCCGATCGCATTTTTAATGGTCATCCATGCTGCCAGCGCTTTTACTTCATTTTCATCGGAATCGGGATGGAAACGAATTCCTCCCTTGGCAGCTCCTCTTGCCGTATTATGCTGTACCCGGTAGCCGGAGAAAACTTTGACTTTTCCGTCATCCATGGTGATCGGGATGCTTACGGTCAATTCTCTTTCCGGATAACGGACGAATTCATATTCATCTTTTTCATACCCCAGTACTTCTGCCGCTTTGTCCAAAACGTGGAGCATATTTTCATAAGGATTGTAATTTGCCATTCTATCACCTCAAAAAATTAATGGGAACATCTTTATTTACTATACCACTTTTATTTGCATTATACACTTACATGATTAATAAATGAGTTATTTCTATAATTAAGCCGTCTGTTTATATTTTTTGTTATACCTTTTTCGTCTGTAGTTCAATCATAAATAAAAAACCGCTTCTCTTTTCAGAAAAGCGGATATGTTGCATTTTATTTTAAATCAGCCCTCTCAGGACGATAATGAAAATGAGGAGAGGCAGGACAAATTGGAAATACGGTTTGAGCCAGCGGGGAAATTTTACGCCTTCTCCGATATTGACTTCTTTCAGATAATTGTCAAATCCCCAGCCGTATTTGCCGGCGCAGAAAAGGGCAAATATAAGAGAACCGATAGGAAGAACCAGATTGCTGACGATGAAATCTTCGCTGTCAAGAATGCCTCTTTCTCCTATGATCTGCACATTTTCCCATATGCTGAAACCGAGTATGCAGGGAATGCTTCCGAAAAAGACAAGGGGCAATAATATATAAACCGTTTTTTTCCGGCTCCAATGAAAATTGTCCATACAATTTCCGATGAGTGCTTCAAATACGGCGGTCACCGTAGAGAAGCTGGCAAAAGTCATAAATACGAAGAATAAGGTACCCCAAAGCTGTCCCATCGTCATGTTGGTGAAAATATTGGGAAGGGTAACAAAAATCAGAGAAGGTCCCTGATCGGGTTTGACGCCGAAAGCAAAGCAGGCGGGGAATATGATCATCCCTGCAAGAAGAGCCACGAAAGTATCCAATGCGGTGATACGGATCGCTTCGCCGCCGAGGCTGTTTTTCTTATCCATGTAGCTCGCAAATATTTCCATGGAGCCCTGTCCTACGGAAAGTGTGAAAAAAGCCTGATTCATGGCAGCGGTTGCCACATTTCCGAGCCCTGCCGCCGTCGCCCTGTCCCAGTCGGGAAGAAGATAAAATTCAAGTCCCGCACCGCCTCCGGGAAGGAGCATGCTGTTCACCGCCAAAATGACGATAAGCCCCAAAAGGCCGAGCATCATGAACTTGGTTACCTTTTCAAGACTGCCTTGGACGCCGCCGGCGCAAATAAGAAATCCCACAATAACGGTGAGTCCCATGAAAAGCAGGAGTTCCATCGGATTGGAAACCATCTGACCGAAAGCGGCTTCCACCTGATCCGGCGTGGCGCCGTTAAAACTTCCTTTAAGAAAACGCCAAAAATAGTCCACCATCCATCCTGAAATCGTGGTGTAATAAATCATCAGTATATAAGAACCGACGAGACAGACCCAGCCGTGAATATGCCAATAAGTTCCTTTCGGTTCCAAAGCTTGAAATCCCCGAAGCACGCTCTTCCTGCTGGCGCGGCCGACGGCGAGTTCCATGGTAACCACGGGAATTCCCATCAAAATCAAAAAGGCAAGATAAAAAAGAACAAAAACGGCGCCGCCGTATTCTCCCGTCACATAGGGAAATTTCCATACATTCCCGATACCTATGGCACAGCCGGCACTCACCAAAAGAAATCCGAGTCGCGATTTAAAACTGTCTCTCTCTTCCATTCTTCTCTCCTCCCTTTCAACTCATCCGTTTTTATTACATCAACCCTCGAACAAGGATCACAAGGATCAAAATCGGCAGGACAAACTGAAAATAAGGCTTCAGCAGCGCCGGCATTTTGAGTCCCTTCCCCTTATTCACTTCTTCTATATATCTGTCAAATCCCCAGCCCCATTTGGTTACGCAGAAAAGCAAATAAATAAGGGCTCCTCCGGGAAGAAGCAGGTTGCTCACTATGAAATCTTCACTGTCCAAGACATCTCTGCTGCCGATAAAATGCATATCGCTCCACAGGTTATAACCGAGTACGCAGGGAATGCTGAGGAAGAAAATTAAAATTAAATTGATAAGAACCGCTTTTTTACGGGACCAGCCGAAATTGTCGATGGCACAGGCAATCAAATTTTCAAACACCGCCGTTACCGTAGAAAAGCTGGCAAAAGTCATAAATACAAAAAAGAGGGCACCCCAGATTTGCCCGAAAGGCATATTGGTAAATATTTGGGGAAGTGTGATAAAAATCAAAGACGGTCCCTGATCGGGATGAACGCCGAAAGCAAAGCAGGCGGGAAAAATAATCAATCCCGACATGAAAGCCACAAAGGTATCGAGAATGGTGATTCTTACCGCTTCTCCGGTAAGTGTAAAATCATCGGACATATAGCTGCCGAATATTTCTATCGCCGCAATCCCCAGCGACAAAGTAAAGAAGGCCTGATTCATGGCGGCAGACGCCACATTTCCGAGACCCGCTTCCACCGCTCTGTTCCAGTCGGGCAGAAGATAAAAGGCAAGACCTTCTCCGCCGCCTTCCAAAAACAGGCTGTTTCCTGCCAGAATGACGATAAGGAGAAGCAGTCCGATCATCATTATTTTATTGACCCGTTCCAATCCGCCGCGGACACCGAATCCGCAAACGGCAAAACCCATAAAAACGGTGATGGCCATGAAAATTCCCATCTCCCAAGGATTCCCGAGCATGGCGCCGAAGACTCCTCCCATAGCGCCGGCAGGAACATCAATGAAAGTTCCGTTGATAAATTTCCAGAAATAAGCAAGCATCCATCCCGATACAGTGGTGTAATACATCATGAGAAGATAGCAGCCGAGAATACAGAACCAGCCGTGAATATGCCAAAAACTTCCTTCCGGTTCCAGCTTTTTATATCCTAAAACGGCACTCTTCCGGCTTCCTCTGCCGACGGCAAGTTCCATGGTCATTACAGGAATTCCCATCAAAATCAAAAAGGCCAGATAAAACAGCACAAAAACAGCGCCGCCGTACTGTCCGGCAATATAAGGAAATTTCCAAACATTTCCTATGCCGATGGCACAACCTGCGCTGACCAAAAGAAATCCCAGACGGGACTTGAATGTATCTCTTTCTCCCATGTTCCTCTGCTCCGTCAATTGAAAAGAACACTGCCTGTTGTTTCCCTAAAAGGAAATTCTGTCTTTTTATAAATCAGTGTCTTTTGTAAATTTTTATGTATTGTTACTATCATAACGCAAAGTTATGATTCTGCCAATACGGAAATCCCTGTTGATTCAAAGATAAAAGATTTTTCTGTTTTTTGAAAAATAAAAGATCCTTTCGGTATTCGAAAAGATCTGTTTTATTTTTTTTACGGTTTTTCGAAACGGTTCCTATTCAGGAGAAATATTTTTTCTGAAAGGGAACAGAGGATACGGTGAAGCTTTTTTCATTTAAATACGCCAAAAGTCCTTCTTCCGTTTGAAAAGAAAGACGCCATGCACAAAGAAGCTGTCCTTTTTCACCGTAACTTTTATTGATTTTCTTCTTACCGTATTTATCGTCTCCCAAAAGAGGATATCCTATATGCGCCATCTGGCTTCTGATCTGATGGGTCCGTCCCGTCAAGAGCCGGCATTCCACAAGGGAAAGGCCGTCCTTTATCTGTTTTACTTTATATTCGGTGACGGCGGTTTTTGCCCCTTTGACAGGCTCGGAAGATAGGAATACTCTGTTTTGCTTTGCATCTTTAAACAGATAGTGTACCAATTTTCCGGATTTATTTTTCATTTCTCCAAGAACCGTACAAAGATAGGTTTTTCGAATCCCCCCCGTTTCAAAGAGGCGGTCAAGAATTTTTTTGCTTTCTTCTGTTTTGGCAATCACCATCAGTCCGCTTGTATGAAAATCGATACGGTGCACCATGTACGCAGGTTTTTCATTTTTCTCCCGTAAATATTCATTCACTTCATCGATCAAAGTGTGCTTGGTTCTTCCCGTGATATCCATGCAGAGAATACCTGCTTTTTTATCGACAATCAGTATCTGATCATCTTCATAAACGACGGAAAAATCAGGATCCCTCTTCTGCTCGGGAAGAAAAGAAACGATCCTGTCCTCCCGAGAAAGGCGGTATGAAGGATCTTCATTCTTTCCGTTTACTTTTAATTTTTTCTTCCGGAGTGCTTTCATCAAAAGGCTGCGGGGCCAGCCGGCCTGCTCCTCCATAAACCGATCGAGCCTCTTTCCTTCGTCCTTGCCCTGTACGGCAAATTCTTTCATAACTTCTTCCTCTGCCTTCATACGAGATTTTTATACGAGAATCAAAATTTTTCATTCCGCCGGTTATTGAACATTTCTACGAAAACATCTTTTCTTCATCTGCGATACGTCTTTTCAATCATTATAAAATAAAAAAGAAAAAGTGCCTGCTTTGAAGAGCGGACACTTTTTTGCATCAATCCAAACTTTTGGCAAGGCGGTACATATTGACATAGATTTCTTTTGCATTTTCGTCATTATCTGCGATTTCCACATCGCCGGCCGGTATGGGATTTCCCGATGTATCATAAGCTGCTTTTCTACGAAGGAGCAAACGATATTTCACATCGGAGCCGTACAGATCCGCTCCTGCGGCGATTTCGGACTCCACCACCGCTTTGACTGTTTTATTATTTCCGTAGGCGGGATAATCCAAAGGATCCGCATAGATTTCCGTATAAGTCATGCCGCGGATAACGGGCAAACTCCCCGCCGGTGCATAATCTTTCAGCAATGTATCCGTATCCAGATAAACACGCTGTTTTCCGTCCATAAAGATGACGGCATAGCGATCATAATCATTAAATAATTTATCCGGTTTTATCTTGGGAGCCGCCATAACCGCCGCCGGTATGAACAGACAGGCCGCCAGAAAGAAAGAGATGATTTTTTTCATAGACCCTCCTTATTATTCTTGAATTTTGGTCATTTTCTAAATTATCATATCATGTGAACCTTATTTTTCCAACACTTTGACAAAACCGCCGCCGAATTTCGTATGTTGAAGCCATCGGGATAAGTCGAAAGGATACTCTTTTCCTTCATCCCAAAGGGTACAAATCGTTCTTCCTTCTTTTTCTTCCATTCTCACGATGATCATCCAATGCCAATGATAAGGTATCGGTTCGCCGCCGCTGTGAAGATTTAAAAATCCCACGGGCGAATCGGATTTCAGTCCTTCTTCAATAAAAGTTTTCACTTTTTCAAAAGACGGCGCAAGAATTTTCACCGGCGGGATCGGAAGAGCCTTTGCTTCCAAAGAGAACCCGTTGTCTTTAAAATATTCATTCAGTCCCTCTTCCAGCCATCTTGATTTATATAAACCGTGCATCCGGGGCGTAGCGTATTTCCATATTTCAAGCATCATTTTTTCCGCTTCCGCCTGATCGGTAATCTTCAGCCCTCTGTATTTTCTCTGCATATATGCAGCCATCATGGAACCCACCGTAGGACCGCTGCCCGCCAGTCTCTGACGGGGCTCGGGATACCAGTCCTGATCGTAGCCGAGGTGGGATCTGCCTCTTGATAAAACGGTAATCCAGTCAGGATGTCCGATCTCTGTCATACCTGTCCCTCCTCCAATAATTTACGCACCACATAGCCCGCCATCATCATTCCCGATACGGGCGGAACGAAAGAAACGGAACCCGGTGCCGCTCCTTCTCCCCGTATTTTTAAAGGAATTTCTTTTGAATAGACCACAGGCAAATGAGGAATTTTCTTTTCTTTTAAAATTTTTCTTATTTTCCTTGCAAGGGGACAGACGGAAGTCTTATGAATATCCGTCACTTCCACCATTTCCGGATGAATTCTGTTTCCCATTCCCATAGAAGAAATCAAAGGGATGCCCAGTCTCCTGCATTCGCAGATAAGTGAAATTTTTGCCGGCACATCATCAATGGCATCGATGATGAAATCGGCATGAAGATTTTCTATGAAACCGGAATTTTCCGCATTGTAATAGACGCAAAGTGCTTCGGCACGGCAATTTTCATTCACTCTTGCGGCACGTTCCGCCATCACTTCCGCCTTATACCTTCCGACCGTCGTCAGATCCGCCACCAGCTGACGGTTTAAATTGGAAATATCCACACTGTCTTTATCGATGAACAAAAGATGTCCCACGCCGCTTCTGACCAGTGCTTCCGCCGCATAAGAACCTACACCGCCGAGACCGAAAACGGCGACGGTTTTCCCTGCCAGTATGTCCAAACCTTCTTCACCGATGATCCGTGCCGTCCTTTGAAAAACAGGATTCATCTTATTTCTCCGGGATGATTTCAATCCAGTAATTGTCGGGATCATTAATAAAATAAATTCCCATGGCAGGATTTTCATAGCAGATACAGCCCATTTCCTTATGTTTTTCATGAGCCGCTTCAAAATCATCGGTCAGGAAAGCCAAATGAAATTCATTTTCCCCCAAATTATACGGTTCCTTCCGATCCCGAAGCCAAGTCAGTTCCAAAGAATGAGTTGTTTTTCCGTCCCCCAGATAGACAAGTCTGAAAGAGCCGTCATCGGCCTTCTTTTCCCTGACTACCTTCAGTCCCAGTGCTTTTTCATAAAATGAAATGCTCTTCTCCAAATCAAGTACATTGAAATTATTGTGATTAAAAGTAAAGTTCATATTCCACCTCTGTTATGTAAATTCGATTCTATATCGATAATATTCATAATAAAAGTATATCACATGATAAAAAATTTCACACCGATTCGTTTCCATTCCGAAACAGGCGCATCGTCACATCAGAGCAATAAAAAGAAAGTATGTTCCCTATGTCGCTATCATTTTATTTATGCTATATTGATAATTAAACGAGAATCAGCATGATTATATAGGATAACAGATAAAATTTACTGACAGAAAGGCGGAGTTTGATGAATATCATTGATGAACTTGCATGGCGCGGCGCCATTAATCAACAGACCGATGAGGAAGGATTATACAAACTGGTCGGAGAAAAAGAAATTTCTCTATATTGCGGCATCGATCCCACGGGAGACAGCATGCATATCGGCCACCTGATTCCTTTCATGATCTTAAAAAGATTCCAGCTTGCAGGCCATCATCCCGTTATTGTAATCGGAGAAGGTACCGGTTCCATCGGCGACCCGAGCGGAAGAAAATCGGAACGTGTCTTGCAGTCCATGGAGGCGGTTCATCATAATGCGGAATGTTTGATTGCCCAGATGGTGAAACTTTTCGGAGATGACGGAGACTTTTCTTTCGTCAACAATTATGACTGGCTTTCCAAAATCAGCCTCCTCGACTTTCTTCGTGATTACGGCAAGCTTTTCAATATCAACACCATGCTTGCCAAAGAGGTGGTTTCCTCCCGTCTGGATACGGGAATTTCTTTCACCGAATTTTCTTATCAGATCCTTCAGTCCATCGACTTTAAAATGCTCTATGAAAAATACGATGTTCAGCTTCAAATCGGCGGCGCCGATCAGTGGGGCAATATCACAAACGGCATCGATCTGATCCGCAAAACGACGGAAAACCCCGCCGCTTTCGGCCTCACCATTCCTCTCATGCTCAAAGCGGACGGAACCAAATTCGGAAAAACCGCAGGCGGCGCCGTCTGGCTTGATCCGAAAAAGACATCCCCTTACGAATTCTACCAGTTCTGGTTCAACCAGGACGATCGGGACGTCGTCAAATATTTGAAATATTTCACTTTCCTCTCTCGGGAAGAAATCGAAAGTTTGGAACAGGAAGTGAATGAACATCCGGAAAACAGAACCGCCCAGAAACGTCTTGCCGAAGAAGTCACCCGTTTCGTCCACGGAGAAAGCGGAACAAATGAAGCATTGAAAGTAACGGAAGCCCTCTTTTCCGGCCACATTCAGGATCTGACGGGCGATGAAATCGAAGGCGCTTTCAGAAATACAAAAGGCGGCACCGTTTCTTCCGTCCCCGTAAATATCGTTGAAATGCTGGTAGAAACAGGCATAGAAAAATCCAAGCGGCAGGCAAGAGAAGATGTAAACAACGGCGCTATACGGATCAACGGAGAAATCGTGAAAGACACGGAAGCCTCCGTATCACCTCATCCGAACACGGAAGGAAAATTTATCATCGTCCGCAAAGGGAAAAAGAATTATTTTTCCGTTTCCGTAAAAAAATAATCAGCGATTTAATAAAATAATTTCCGACAAAAAAGAAGAACCGATGCATCAACGACAAGGTTCTTCTTTTTGATTGAAATGAAATATTATTAATCCTTTTTAACCGATTTCAAAAGCTGCGGTGCTTCCTGTTTTGGTTTTTCTCACTCTCAATTTGGCGGGTATTCTTTCTTCCAGACCTCCCACATGGGAAATCAGTCCCACCAGACGATCCTGCCCTTTCAGCTGCTGCAATGTTTTCATCGCCAGATCCAAAGATTCCGAGTCCAGGCTGCCGAATCCTTCATCGATGAACATGGCATCCAGATGAATGCCTCCCGCATATTCCTGCACCACATCGGCAAGTCCCAAAGCAAGCGACAGGGAGGCAAGAAAAGTTTCTCCTCCTGAAAGCGTGGCGGCAGGTCTTGCTCTTCCCGTATTTCCGTCAAACACTTCCAGATCCAACCCTGCCGTTTTTCTTCCGTCGTCCCGTTCTCCTCTTTTCCGTAACAATTCATAACGGTGGCTGCTCATTTCCATCAGGCGCAAATTGGCTTTTTCCGTCACCGCGTCAAGAAGTGCCCCCAAGACAAAACGCTCCAGATTGATTCCCGTATCTTTTCCCCGGGCAGCATCCCACAGTCGGGAAACCAATTTATATTTTTTATCGATTTCCACCTGCTTTTTTGCTAATTCTTCCAGCTTTTTCTCCGTTTCCTTCTGTTGTTTCCATTCCGCTTCTTTTGCCGCTTTTGCCGCTGCAGCATCTTTCATCTCTCCCAGCAGGGTCGTCCGTTTTTCTTCCCAAAGTTTCATATCCGGTCTGATTTTATCCTTTATTGCGGGCGTTTCATCTTTTATTTTTTCCTTTTCCGCATGAACCGCCTGATCATAAGCATTCAGCACTTTTTCATATTTTTCCAAATTGATTTGCTCTTTCCTGTATTCATTGCACTGATTCAGACTTTCAAATCCCGCCTGTTCCACCTTGATTCGGAGGTTTTTGATCTGTTCATCCTGCTTTTCCCGAAGTTCTTTTTCCTGATTTTCTAAAATTTCTTTTTGCTTCCGATCATTTTGAAACAGCAGTTCCGCATCTTTTTGTTTCTTCTCCGCCGCTGCGAGAGCTCTGTCAAAAGCGGCGATTTCTTCCGTAATTTTTTTTATTTCTTTTTCCAGTATCTGCAAATTTCTGTATTCGGGAGGAAGATTTTTTTCCAGTTCCGCAAGAACCGTTACGGCTTTATCCATCTTGGTTTTCGCGGCAGGAACATTTTCATTTCTGTATTTTTCCGCTTTACCCCGGGCTTCTTTTTCGGCAATTTCCGCCTTTTGCATAAGAATTTCCCCGTCTTTGACATCTTTTTCCGTTATGCGGTCCGCTCCTGCCGAGGCGGGATTCGGATGCTCCAAAGCGCCGCAGACGGGGCAGGGTTTTCCTTCTTCCAATTGCTCTGCCAAAACAAAGGCCTGTCCGTCAAGAAATATTTTATTCAGACAAAGCCAGTTTTTTCGCTCCCGCATTGCCTCTTTTTCGGAGTTTTCCGCTTTTTCCTGAAGAATCCTGCTTTCTTTCATCACCGTTTCATATATATTTTTACAATTTTCCGCTTCTTTTTCCGCAGCCGCATAAGAAGACGATGGCCCTCGGTATTGTTCCAGCTGCCCCTTGATTTCCGATTTCTTCTTTTGATCCCCTTCCTGTTTTTTCAGTTCTGTCAGTACTTCGTCGGCTCTCTGTTTTTCCTGTTCTTTTTTGGGAAGTTCCTTTATAACCGCTTCCAAAAGTCCGCCTGTCCGTTTCCACTGCGCTCTCGTGCTTTCCGCTTCCGCCCATTCTTCCGTAACCAGCTGGGAAGCTTTTATCATTTTTACTTTATGGCGCCGGCCGGCAATGGACTCTTTTTCACTTTCCAATTCTTTCAGTCGTGTTTCCGCCTTCTCCAGACGCTCAAAAGCGCCGGAAAGAATACGGGCGGAATCATACTCTTTCTGAAACGTTTCCTGCTTTGCCGATAAATCTGCTACCCTTTTTTCTTTTTCCGCCAAATCTCTTTTATTTTCTTCTATTTTAATTTTCAAATCTTCTTCAGACTCGGCCCGGCAGGTTTCTAAAAGAGTATTTCTCGTATGCTTTCCCTGTTCATAATCATTTTCAAGATTTTTTGTTTCTTCCTGCAATCTTTTTTCAAAATTGAGATAGATCCGTGTCTGAAAGAGCTGTTCCATGATCTGCTGCCGCTCCGATGAATCGGCAAGCAATAATTTGCGGAAATCTCCTTGGGGAAGCAAAATAATTTGTCTGAACTGATCGGCGCCGACCCCGATGAGGTTTTCCACTTCTTTATCGACACCCTTTGCGGTGATTAAACGGATTTCCTCTCCCTTTTCATCAATTTCATAGAGCTCCGCTTTTGCTTTTCTTTCTACGGGCTTGCTTTTATCCCCTTTCCGTCTTTCCAAAAATTGGGTGGGGTTGCGGCGGACTCGGTAATGTTTGTTTCCGATGGAGAAATCAAACTGTACATAGGTTTCTCTTTCGGGACCCACATAATTGCTCCTCATCGCTTCGCCGGAACGGACGGCGCCGCTTGTTTTTCCGTAAAGGCCGTAGCAAACAGCATCCAAAATAGTGGATTTCCCCGCTCCCGTCGGACCGCAGATGAGAAACAGAGAATTTCCTTTCAGCTCGCCGAAATCTAAAAATTCTTCTTCCGGATAGGGACCGAAAGCGCTTATGGTCAATCTTTCCGGTCTCATAATTCCTCCTTTTGCAAATCCGCCCAGATTTTTTTCATATATTCTTCTTCTTCTTCGGTGAATTCTCTTTCTTGAAATTCTTTATAAAAAGTACGGAACATTTCCAAAGCATCTATTTTCTTCGTCAAATCAAAATTTCTGTTTCCCTCGCCGGCACTGATTTTTCGCCGAGAATGAAGAGTCATCATATTGGGATATTTGGTGCGCAGTCTTGCCATACCGTCTATGACGGGGCCTTCGTCCATAAGTTCCGCCATAAGGAAATCATCTTTTGCGGGATCCTCTGCTTTCATAAGTTCTTCAAAGGTTCCTTGAATGATGCGCACATCCCGCCGAGGTATCATCGGAATAAAATTTGTTTCTACCCGGCCGCTGCCGTCTATATATCCTGATATGATTCCTTTTTTATGAGCCGTTTCACTGAAAGAATATTTTAAAAGACTTCCGCTGTAGCGAATCAGATCGGTGCCGCCCGCTTTTTGCGGTTCATGGAGATGACCGAGGGCGGTATAGTTATAAGCTGAAAAAACGCTTCCCGAAATCTGATCCGTTCCGCCTACGGAAAGAGGCCGCTCCGAATCACTTTCTTTCCCGCCGGTCACAAATTCATGCGCTATGGCAATTTTTCTTTTTCCTTCGGGAATTTGAGAAGAAAGGAAATCCGAAAGCGCCTTTTCCGCTTCTTCATGGGTATGTACTTCCGCCCCCAATGCTTCCCTCACTTTTCCCGGCTCACCGTAAGGAAGAGGAACAAAAGCAATTTCTCCGAATTCATCTTGCAAGGTGATCGGTTTTATCTGTTTCAAATCGCCGCACATATAGAGTCCGGAATCCCGTAGAATACGGCCTGCAAAAGAAAGACGTTCCGCACTGTCATGATTTCCGCTGATAACGATGAACGGTATATGCCGTTTCCCGACAATTTCAGACACCATTTCATCAAAAAGTTCCACCGCTTCCGTAGGCGGGACGGAACGATCATACACATCGCCCGCCAAAATGAGGACATCCGGTTTTTCTTCATCCAAAAGAGGAAGAAATTGATTTTTCAAAATCCATTCCTGTTCTTCCGTCAGATATTCTCCGTAAAAGAGTTTTCCCAAATGCCAGTCCGCCGTATGGATAAACTTCATTTAAATCCCTTTCTTTTTACTTCTCAAATATATATCCCTGTAACCGGTAATAATTTCCGTCCCGTTCTTTCGGTATTCTTACATGAACGAAATAAATGATCCTGTTTTCATCGAGCCTGTAAATAAGACGGTCTTTTACATTATCCGATGAATTCGGTGAAAGATTTCTTAAATTTTCTATATAAGGAGCAAGCGGAATTTCTTGGTTTCCATTTTCTGTCGGAAATGTAAAAATATCTCCATCAGCCGCCTTATTCGTCGTAATGTCGAAAATGTACATTCTTTCATATCCTGCAGCAGGAATCATACTCCATGCATGATAAAGATCCAAATGATCGTCTTCTTCCCTGTAGGAGAAAAAGAAAGGCATCAATTCTTTGTCTTTGTTTATCATTTCCACGGCAGGATATCTCCACCGCCCCGGATCGTAGCTGAGATAATGATAGGCACTCTTCAGATCCTTTTTATCCTGCTCCGTCATGTCGGAAGGAATCGTGACTTTTCCGTCTTTGACCATGTCATATTTTTCTAAAATTTTTTCCAGACGATGTCCCTGATCTTTGGCAGGCACGTCAATGATATTGAGAGGTGTCAGACTGCAGAGCAAGACGATGATTCCTGCCGCAAGAAAGAGATGTTTCCCGCTTTTTCCGAGAAGGGCAGAAAGAATCGTCAAAAGTCCGAAAGCATTGCAGATCATGGAAGCATATCGGGCAGTCGTGAGACCGTACGCATCAAAGCGGATATAGATCCCCCATGCCTGCACCGCCATGACGGGAAGCATTGCCGCCGCTCCGTAGCGGAGAAAAAGACAGCTTCTCTTATTTTCTTCTTCATGAAGGCAGAAATAAAAGAGACAATAAACAGCCACCGCAAAAGAAGCGTACCAGTTCATCGTTCCTACGGGCATCGTTCCCGTCCAGATGATTTTTCCGATGTAAATATATAAAACTCCCAAAATGATGACATACGCCGGCATCAAAACTCGCTGCAGAAGGAAAAGCAAAGTGTTTGATTCCGACTTTTCATCTCTTTTGGGCAGATAGGATAAAAATAAATTAAATCCGAGCACCCAATAGAAGGCCGCCAAAACATACCACCAGCCCCCATATACATTGACAATCAGGCTGTCAATGGCGGCAAGGCAGATCCCGCCTAAAAGCGCTGCCAAAAGACTGATCCCCGCCGCCTTCCATAGAGAGGCAAATATATGGGGAAATAAACCTCTTCCCTTTTCTGACCAGAGGAAATATACGCAGAAAATGGGGATGGAAAAAATGATTCCTGCTTTATACATCGAAAAATAAGCGGTCATGGGCATCATTTTCCAGAGGAAATAAACTCCTGCCAGAACGGGAATATTGATCAATTCAAGGGCAAACCCCGTTTTCCCCTTCCATTCCAAAAGTATTTTCCAGAGAACGGCAAAAAGCATGGTCGTCGCCAATGCCGCCGCCATATATAAAACAGATTCGGGAAACAGTTCCATAAAATCGGAAACGGCGGATACGCGAATAACCCTGTACAAAACGAGGAAAAAGAGCAGGAACGATAAGAAAGAAGCACCGCGGAAACGGGAAATCCCTGCAGCACTCCGTTTCCTTAATTCTTCCAGTTTGTTTTTAAGACCGGTTATCATAAATTATTTCTCCTTAAAGAACGTAAAAGATGAATTTCTTCTTTATAGCCTGCAAGATCATTGGGCGTTTCCAGAAAGAAAGGGAGATTCTGCAAAGAAGGATGATTGATGATCCTTGCAAAAGCATCAAGACCGATCGTCCCTTTTCCTATTTGTTCATGCCTGTCCTTATGACTTCCCATCGGATTTTTATCATCATTCAGATGGATCGCTCTCAGTTTTTCAAGCCCTATGATCTTGTCAAATTCATGAAGCACGCCGTCCAAATCATTGACGATATCATAGCCGCCGTCATAGACATGGCAGGTATCCAGACAGACGCCGATATGATCTTTTCTCTCCACTTTTTCGATAATGGCAGCCAGCTCTTCAAAAGAACGGCCTACCTCCGTTCCCTTCCCTGCCATGGTTTCCAAAAGAACGGCGGTCGTTACGTCTTCTCCGTCCATGGCAAAATTCACCATGTCAGCAATCAGGGGAATCGCCGTTTCCGCCCCCTGTTTCAAATGAGCGCCGGGGTGGAAATTATATAAGCAGTCCGGCAAATGAGAAGTTTTTATCAGATCTTCTCTGATGGCGGTTCTTGCAAAATCACGAACTTCCTCTTTTGTGGAAGCGCCGTTCATGGTGTATGCGCCGTGACAGAGAATTTCTCCGAAATTATGAATTTTCATCCATTCTCGAAGAGCCTCTACATCGTCTTCTTCCAACGGTTTTGATGCGCCGCCTCTCGGATTTCTCGGAAAGAACTGAAAAGTATTCGCTCCGATGGAAGCCGCCTCTTTTGCCATATGTAAAAAACCTTTTGTAACCGATAAATGACATCCTAATATAAACATAGAAACCTCTCTTCCGATTTTCTTTTATTATAGCAGATCTCTTTTCGCCTCCTCACGATTCATTCTTTTCTATTTTTCTTTTTCTGTATGAAAAAATCTGTTCTTCCTCTTATTTTTAATTTTCAAATGTTTATCACAAAAATAAAACCGGCAAGCTTCCTATGCTTCATGATCATAAGAGAGGTATAACAGCAGAATGACAATCCGTATCTTATATAGTAAAATAAATAATGATATTATTCTTTTATAAAATTGGAATCAAAGCGAGGTTGTTATGAAACATAGAAAAATCACAGCTCTTCTCTGTGCCATGGCATTGATGGGTACCGTACCGTCTTTTTCGGCGGCGGCTGCAAACGAGGCCCCTTCCGATCCGTACCGTACGGCTGTTCAGAAGATGAAAGATCTGGAAAAAGCAGAGAAAGAAAAACCGGAAGATGCAAAAGAATCTCCAAAGACGGACGTACCTGCAGGAGAAGTCAATTATACGGACGCATTGATGAAAGGGCTGGATTTGACGGTTGCCGACGTTCAATCTTCCATCGAAGCGGGCACTTTCAAAAATTTATCTCCCGAGGCACCCAAGCCGGTTGAACCGGAGCCGATTGTTGAACCGGAGCCCGAGCCTGCTTCAGAAGCAGAACCGGAACCCCTTCCGGAGGAACCGGCCCCGGAAGAAGCTGCTCCCGTCAAAAAATTTATCATAAACCAAGGGGAAACTGCGAACACGCAGGATACTGACGGCGCTTATGACAATATTGCTTATATTTCCGAAAAAGATGATGAAAACGCTCTCCGTATTCCCATGGCTTATATCACCTCCGAAAACGGAAAAATAACCAAATCGGGCAATACGACGGATGTGGAAAGTTCCCGTCTTTACGGCCTGAATGCGGCCGTCCTTGCCACCCACGGGGGCAGAGTTTCTTTCACAAATGCCCTCATTTCTTCATCGGGAACAGGCAGCGCCGGTGCTTACGGATACAGCAAAAGCACTTATATCAACCTGACCGGCTCTACCGTTACGACTGAAGGAGATCATTCTCCGGGCGTTATTGTTTCTGCCAAAGCCATGATGAAGACCGTTAATACCCAAGTTTCCACTAAAGGAAATGACTCTCCCGTCATTGAAATTGCTGACGGCGGCGGTATCCTGATTGCCGAAGGCGGCAGCTTCACCGCTTCCGGACTCCGGTCGCACGGTATTTATTCCAAAGGCGACGTGACCGTTACGAATTCAACGGTTAAAGCGGAAAAGACAAAAGCCGCTGTTCTGAAAGGGAATAATACGATCACTCTCAGAAATACCGTTTTGGAAGGCAATGAAATATACGATATCAATCCGCACAATATTGTCCTTTTCTCCAAAGATGACGATATCGGTACCATGGGACTGCAGCAATTTGATGTCCGCGGCGGTACTTTGATTGCCCGCAAAGGTGATATGTTCTATGTCACTTCCACCCACGGAAGGATCACTCTGGCAGGCGTTACCCTTATAAAAGACGATCCTTCTTCCAATCTCATCATCGTCACCGGAAATGACGGCGCCAATGACTGGGGCACGCCCGGATCCAACGGCGGCCATCTGGAACTCATTTGTGACGGCCAGACTTTGGACGGAAATATCGTTGTCGATTCCATTTCCAATGTAAATATCACCTTGAAAAACGATTCCACCTATACCGGTGCCGTTACGATCATCCCCAACGGGGAAGGCGGCGCTTCTTACAAAACAAATGCCGATGTATTTATCGCTGCCGGTTCCACTTGGAACCTGACGGGAAATTCCACCCTCACAAGCCTTAATAATCTGGGAACGATCAATTATAACGGTTATACCATCACTCTTGCCGACGGAACTGTCCTGAGAGGCTGATAAAAAAAAGGAACTCTTCATAAACAAATGAAGAGTTCCTTTTTTATTTGTCAAAATAAATATTTTCTACTTCCGTCACTGCATGAAAGCGGTCTTCCCATTCTTCGGGGAGGCGATCTTTTTCTTCCCATTCTTTGCAGAGAGGACTTCCGTCTTCAATATTTAAAAAATCGGAAAAATAAACGGGTTTGCGGAAAGTCAGAGTTCCCTCCTTGAAAATAAACCGGATTCCTTTGGTTACATATATTTGACAAAACTCTTTTCCATCTTTATAAAGAGTTTTCTTTTCATTTTGAATTTCTACGGCAGCTATTTCCTTCCCTATCTTCACATCTTTCTGAACGACATCGGGTCTTGTGGAGCGAATTTTGCTTTTTTCCGTTTCTTTCATCAAAAAAGTAAAAGATTTGACCGTATCCTCTCCCCGGGGATACTCCCTGATCTCCTCCGTAAGGAGAAACCACCTGTCCCCTATATGGAGTCCCACGGGAAGACGGTGGACGGGAGCAAACATGGAGGGATCGCAGCGATATTCTTTAAAAAGATGCCCCGGCCAGAGGGAAATACTTTTTTCCTTTTCTTTGGAAAAGCGTAAATCTAAAATATTCATCATTTCACCTTTAAAAAAAATCCGCCTCATAAGAGGCGGCTCTTATTCTAAAAACTTATTTCGTTCCGAATATTCTGTCCCCTGCATCACCGAGGCCGGGAAGAATATATTTCTTTTCATTCAGCTGCCGATCCAAAGCTGCCGTATAGAGAGGAATATCGGGATGAGCTTTGTTGACTGCTTCCACACCTTCCGGAGCTGCTACAAGGCACATGAATTTTATATGCTTTGCCCCTTTGGCTTTCATCATATCCAAGGCGGCAACGGCACTTCCGCCGGTAGCAAGCATAGGATCGACCAAAATGAACTGTCTGTTTTCCACATCGGGAAGTTTGCAGTAATATTCGACGGGCAGGGCCGTTTCAGGATCTCTGTACAATCCTATCACACCGATACGGACGGAAGGCATCAATTCGGTGAGCCCGTCCACCATGCCGAAGCCTGCACGAAGAATCGGAACAACCCCCACTTTTTTGCCTGCCACCTGTTTTCCCGTCATCACTTCCAAAGGAGTCTCCACTTCCACATCTTCCATGGGAAGATCTCTCGTCAATTCATACCCCATGAGCAGTGTGATTTCTTTCAATAATTTACGGAAATCACCGGAGCTCGTGTCCTTACTTCTCATAAGTGTCAATTTATGCTGAATCAACGGATGATCGATTACATGGATCTGCATGATGTACCTCCTATAAAACATACTCTTGTTTTTATAATTTTATCACTTTTCCCGGCATCTGTCTTTACCGCATCATTTCTCTTTTAATGATCTTTAGGGAAGCAAAATAAAAAAACCGTTTCCACGGTTTTCATTATTTTACAGCCTTTCTATGATTTCTCTCGCCCATTTTTGATTGATATCCACATCTGTCGGCGAAAGAAGATCGATCCTGTCCTTTGCTTTTTCTTTCAATACATCATACAGAGACTGATCAAATTCCATCCCTGCCTGCATGACGCCGCGGCTTCTCAGGATAAATCCCTTTTCTCCCTCTTCATTGATGACGAAGAATATTTCATCGATGCCCTTGTCTTTATAATGAGCTTCCAGATTGGAAAAAATGCCGCTTTTTATGATTTCTACAATTTTATCATCCAAGGAAGCATCAAAAATAATCAATTTTTCTTTGAACTCATTATGAGACATGACGATGCGTTTTGTATAATCTTTAAATACATTGTCCCTCGATTTCATGACGCGCCGCATTTCATCGCAGTTTGAGCCGTCGGCATCACAAAAGATGAGTCTTTTTTCTTTCGGTTCATGATAAAGAAAATTATAATTCACCATGGACGAAGTACCGCAGTCGGGACAATGAAAACGAAAAGCTTCATCATTTCTTACTTTCTCCCGCATATCCGGATCGACCATGATATTGATACTGTCCCAAACTTTAAACATCTCTTTTCTGCCGCATTTCGGGCAGACGATTTCCTGCATTTGTACTTCTGACATTCTCTTGTCCTTTATTATTTGAAATGACTGCAAGGGAAAGAAATTATTTCTTAAAAACCGCAGCGCCCTGAAATCTCACGATCCCGTCTGATTCATTATACCATGCACCGAAATGAAAGACGGGTAAACCGGATATTTCCTTATTTTTTCTCCTGTTCTTTCTTATCTTCCTCGTCCTGTATATAGACTTTTTGCGGTTCTATGGAAATTTTATTATCCATAATCAGAACATTATTGAAAAAGCGGCGGAAAATGACGACCGGCGCATATAAGCGATCCGCTATCAGCCGGGGAGGTTCCTGCATTTCTTCCTCGCCCGATAAATCAATCACTTTCAATTTTCCTTTAAATCTGACTATTCTTTCTCCTGCTTTTATATAAACTCCCTGAATGGAATCTTCTATAAAAGCCGTATTTTCATCGGCATTCCACGTTACTTTATAACCGAGACTTTCTGCTACGGGACGGATCGGCACCAGAATGACCGCTTTTTCATTCACCCACGGATAGGGATATTCGGACGTGTCCGCCGTTTTTCCGTTCACTTCCAATACACCCGTTCCCGCTGTCATTCCTTCATCCGGAATTTCCGACGATTTTTCCGTCTTCACCGGAATTTCTTCTTCTGCTTTTTCATTATTTTCCGTCTCGGCAGTTTTCATAAAAGAAAGACGTTTCGCCGAGATCGCTTCATCGTTTTCAATCACCTTTGTTTGCATAAGCTCCGGTTTTTCCGATGAAACCGTTTCTGCGATTCTTTCTTCTTTTTTCTCTTTGACCGATACGGCAGATACCGTGCTTTCTTCAGCCGGCTTTACCGTATTTTCCGCCGCTTCCGCCTCACAAGCCATATATCCTGCAGTCACAAAGGCCAACGCGAGCAGGAGAACAGCTTTCTTGCCGTTTTTCAAAATTCCTCCTTTATGTCTTCGGAAAAGACTGAATCAATTCTTCACACACATTTATAAAACTATAATTTGAAAGTCAATACTTCCTTCAAAGGTTTTCTTTCATTCGCAGCAGGAATCACTTCCGGATATCCCAGTGCGATGATGCAGGAGACATCATAATTTTCAGGAAGTTCCAGTATGGTTTTGATCTTTTCTTCGTCATAACGGCCCATGATCAAGCTTCCCAGTCCGACAGAACGGGCAGCAAGGCAAAGATGATCCGCCGCCATGCCTGCATCGAAAGACTGCCAGTGAGATCCCTTCGTCGTCGAAGGAGTTCCGTCTTTTTCATAACCGGAGAGGCCTTTGATGACACAGAGCACCATCAGGGCAGGCGCTTCATGAATATTTTCCGTGTTCCACGGGAATTGTTTTGTACATTCGTCGGCAATCTTGTTTTTCAGATCTCTGTTCAGCACCGCTATGTATCTGACAGGCTGCGTATTCTCCCAGCAAGAAACCATTTGAGCGATTTCAACTATATTTTCAATATCCTGGGAAGAAATTTCTTCCTTTGTGTATTTTCGAATACTTCTTCTTGTGATAAGACATTCAATGGCGTCCATAGGTTTTTCCTCCGTTTCACACAACTAAGAGATATCTATATTATACGAAATCCTTTTTATTTCGTCATCTTTTCTTACAAAAAAAGACTGCGGTTTCCCGCAGCCGGTTCGTCAATTTTACTTTTCAAGTTTGGAATGGTCGAAATTATTTTCCTCATCCCACCATACGACACCTCTTTGGGAAGGAAGAACATTTCTATGGAAAATCGGGTTTTTGATTCCCGCCTTGATTTGTCTTTCATAGTCCTGCAATGCCGCTCTTGCCTGAGGGAACAAAATCAAAATGGCAGTGACGTTGGTGAGCACCATGAATGCCATGAAAAGATCCGCCAGATTCCAAACGAGAGGCAGGTCTGCCATAGAGCCCCAGAAAACCATAAAAGCAATCAGAACGCGGAAGAGGTTAAGCGGCCATTTCTTTGTCGTCAGATGGCCTATATTGATTTCTCCGTAATAATAATTACCGATAATGGAGCTGAATGCAAAGAGGAATATGAGGAACGAAACCGCGTTCGGCGCCCATGATCCGAAATACTGCGCCAAATTCCACTGAATCAGTTCGATACCGGTCAGGCCCGAAGCTTTGTAATCACCGGAAAGAAGAACGATAAATGCCGAAGCGGAGCAGATAAACAATGTATCCACATATACGCCGAAAGCCTGAATCAGCCCCTGTGCGACGGGATGTGTCGCATCTGCGGAAGCTGCCGCATTCGGTACGGAACCTTCCCCTGCTTCATTGGAGAAAAGTCCCCGCTTGAAACCGGTCAGTACGGCCGCACCCATTCCGCCGCCGAAAACCGCCTGATAGTCAAAAGCATCACGGAAGATGATATAGAAAACTCCCGGCAGTTCTGAAATATGGTAAATCATGATCCCGAGAGCAGTCAGGATATAGACGCCTGCCATCACAGGCACCATCCATTCCGTCACACGGGCTACACGGCCGAGACCGCCGCAGATAATAACCATCGCAAGCACGGTAACGATTCCGCCGACAATCATCCGATCCGTTCCGAAAGCGTTATTTAATGCCAGCGCAATCGTATTGGCCTGGACGGAATTATAAATCATGCCGTAGGTTACGGAAATCAAAACGGCAAAAACGGCTGCCCAGATGCCGTGGCCGAGGCCGTTCTTCAGATAATAGGCAGGCCCGCCGCGGAATCCCGGATTTCCGTCTTCCCGAGGCACTTTATAAATTTGTCCCAATGTACTTTCTACAAAACCCGTGGCGGAGCCGATAACGGCGATGAACCACATCCAGAAAATGGCGCCGGGACCGCCGGATACGATGGCAATGGCGATACCCGCAATATTTCCCACGCCGACGCGGGAAGCCGTACTTACGCAAAAAGCCTGAAAGGAAGAAATTTCATTCCCTTCCGTTTTTCGTCCCGCCGAGCCTGCCACCAGCTTGAACATATCTGCAAAATAACGTATTTGAACAAGTCCGGTGCGAAAAGTGAAATAGAAGCCGGCACCCACCAAAAGAATAATAATGACCGAGGACCAAAGAAGTCCGTTGATTTCCGATACTGCCTGATTAAGTAATTCCATAACCTTCCTCTTCCCATATAATCAATAAAATAACACATTTATGATTATACTATTTAATAAGTCTCACGTACAGTTAAAAATTTTATAAAGGAAAACCGTCTTTTTTCATTTTATTTCCCTTTTACCCGCCACTTTTGATAGAATAAGAACAAGTAATTATTATTTAATGATAATCCTGAAACTTTGGAAAATGCGGAAAAAGAATCGGGAAATTTCTACATTTGTCATCCGGAGGTGAACATCATGGCCGCTAAAAAAATATTATATGTGGTTTCCAAAAACTCCGATGTTCCCTATTCGGAAAAACTTCTTTCCCTTTTGGATATCCACTCTTCTTTCCGCATCGTCCCTCTGACATTTGAGCAGTGGCAGTTCCAAAGAACTTCTTTTGCCGACTCGGACAAAGTTTTATTCATAGGCCACCGCCTTGCTCTTTTGGATCTTTCCCGAAAAATACAGATAAAATATAGAGAATTCGGGATTTCTTACGGCTGGTTCGGCAACAAAGCCATTCTGCAATGTGACAGAAGCACCATCAGGAAGAGAGGGGAATATGATAAATTCCTCGCCAAAATCAGAGAGGAAACGGATTTATCCGACAAAGATCTGCAGGCAAAAGAAAAAGACCTGACGGAAATATTATCTCTCACCGCTTTTGCCATTATCGCCCCCTTCGGCATTCTTATCGTAGGAACGAAACTGCTGAAAGATTATTTCCAAAATGAAAACCAGCTGGAAAAGCAGCAGTATATCTATGGCATTATTCATCTTTATAAATATCATCTGGCGGAATTTATGAATTCCTGATCTTGTCAAATCTATCTTCAAAACCCCTGCCTTCTCTTTGGCAGGGGTTTCCTTTTCTCATTTTATTTTTTCATTTCTTTTCTTCTTTTTCTTCTTACCCGGTTGATATGCCTCTCAAAATGGCCTTCATTGATAAATTCCGCCAATACCACTTGATCCAATACCGGAACGGTGCAGGAATAAAAACCCGTCTTTTCTTTAAATTTCTTAAGCAGCCGGTGAGGCACGACGATGTATCCGATACGGATGGAAGGCGCTATGGTTTTGGAAAAAGTATTCATATAAATCACATGCCCGTTATCGGAAAGAGAATATAAAGTATCTTCCGCTTTGGAAAGCAAAGTAAATTCCGAATCATAATCATCTTCCACAATCAGCCTGCCCCCGTTTTCCGCCCATGCCACGTATTCATGCCGTTTCGATGCATTGGCGGTGATACCGCTGGGATAACTGTTGAAAGGAGTCACATGAAGAACTTCCGCCTCGGTGCGGTTCAATTCTTCCGTAAGTATTCCGTCTTCCCCCAATGACAGCAGGTCGGTGGAAATTCCCTGAGCGTGGTAAACTTTTTTAATCGTTTCGTAGCAGGGATTTTCCAAGGCCACTTTTTTATTTTTTCCAATCAGCTGAATGATCAAACTGTACAGATATTCCGCTCCCGCTCCGATAAAAACTTGATCCGGGCCGACCATGATGCCCCTGCTCCTTGCCAGATAATCGGAGATCGCTTCCCGAAGTTCCGCCATTCCCGCATTGGGTGAAGGAATAAGCAGTTTTTCTCCCCATTTGGAAAGTACGGTCCGTACGGTTTTGGCAAAAACGGCAAAGGGAAAAAGATCTTCATTTTTTTCTTCTTTTTTTACCGCTGCGGGGAAAATTTTCTTTGAAAGAGGTGCCGCGGCATAGGCATCTTTTTTTCTGTAAATGACAAAATATCCGCTCCGCTCCTTCGATTCCACATATCCTTCTTCCATGAGCAGATCATAGGCATGCTCCACCGTAATGACACTGACTCCTGTCCGATCCGCCATTTGCCGTTTCGACGGCAATTTACTTCCGTAACCGTAAATACCGAGAATGATATCGGATCTCACTCCCGTATAAAGTTTCATATATGCTTTTTTCCTGCTTCCGTCTTGCAGATTATATTTCATTTTCCTTCGTCTGATTATATTTTTATTTTATATTCTGGTAATTCTAATATTATCAGTCTATCATTATAATATCCTTATGTAAATTTTTTGTAAAAAGGAGAATGACTATGACCGATACTGCAAAAATAGAACATAATGTCCGATGGATCACCGTTTGCGGTTGTTTAATGGCAATCAACACGCTTTTATCCTCTTTCGGCATCCCCGTCCCGGGAGGCCATATTTATTTAAACGATATTATCATCGTTTCCGCCGCCCTGTCCCTCGACCCTTTGGGCGCTTTCATCGTCGGCGGCATAGGCGCTTTTCTGGGAGATTTTTTCTTTTATCCCCTTCCCATGTTTGTTTCTCTTTTCACCCACGGAATCCGTTCCGTCGTGATTTCTCTCATTGCGAGAACTTACGGAAAAGAACGATATCCCATGGTCATTTTTGCAGTCATTATCGGTGCCGTTATTGCCGTCGCCGGCTATACTTTCGGCAAAGCTTATATTTACAGCACTCCCGAATACGCTCTCATGAAACTGCCTTTTGAAATCGCCCAAGCTGCCGTCGGTTCCGCCGTAGCAGTCTATTTATGGAAATATCGTCATTTTTCTGAACTGGTCAAAAAAGCTTTGGGGCGATAAAATTTTCCGTCACGTAAAAACTGCATCTCCGAGAAATTTTTCGGACATGCAGTTTTTCTGTACCTTTATTTAAAATAAATATTGATCTATCAAATCTTTTCTGCGGAGAACTTTCAACCATTCTTCGGGAATGGAATCATACCCGTACATGATACCTGCCAATGCTCCCGTCACGGCGCCTACGGTGTCGGTATCATCACCCAGATTGACCGCCGTAATGATGGCATCTCTGAAATTATCCGTATTTTCGAGTGTCCATATGGCAGCTTCCAGCGTATCTTTTACGTAGCCGCTGCTTTTTATTTTTTCTTTTTCAAGATCCCCGATGGTCAGCAGGTTGCCGAATATTTCTTTTGACGATTCATTTTCCATAGCCTTTTCGACGCTTTCTTTTACGGAAGCGCCGCCCAATAATTCTTTTGCAATATGGATATAGGTAACGCAGGCCGTTTTAGCAATCCGGTGCCCGTGGGTGATCGCCGATACTTCCCGTATTTCATCATCTTTGATATCGGAAACAAAGGCAAGGGGAATGATCCGCATCAGTGAACCGTTTCCGTTCGATGACTCGTCGGAGAGTCCTTCTCCTCTTCCGAGTGCTGCTCCGGTCGTCATTCCTACATCAAAAGCTTTTCCGTCGGGCGTATATTTTCCGTCTTTGTACCAGTCGGTAAAGCAGCATTTCAAATCTTCCAGATCAATAACGCCCATCAGCTTAATGCTGTCGCAGGTGGCAAGAGTCAGACTGGTATCATCGGACCATGTACCGGGTTTCTTATCATAAGTCCCGTAGCCCGTCATGGTCTCCACATGAAAGCTGCCCCGTTCTTCAAATTGAACGGGAAGTCCCAAAGCATCACCTACGGCAAGTCCGTATACCGCATCGCGAAGTGTTCTCATAAATTCCTCCCGTAAACTTTATAAATACTTTTGTTTTTATTGTAGCAAAGGCTATTGAAAATAGAAAATGCGGAGTTCCTATATAAAATCGTCCATCTATGAGAAAATCAGATAGAAAAATCTTCTCCGATTGTATTTTTCCGCTCCGTATATAGTAAGGAAATATTTCATTTCAAAACTTCTGATTTTCTTCTTTTTAAGATCAAAAAACGCCGCGGCAAAGGCGGCGCTTCCTGTTTTAAAAATTAATCTTCCTCTTCTATTTCAGTGACCACATCGATGGAGGCAATGCGATCTCCTTCTTCCAGACGCTGAAGAATGACGCCTTGGCTTCCTTTTGCTTTTTTGCTTGAAATCTGGTCCGCCGGAATACGGATGGTGATTCCCTGCTCGGATACGCCGACCAATTCATCATTGTCATCGGCAGCTACAAGGGCTACCACTTCAAAGCCTTTTTTGAAATTGATCGTCCCCTGACCGTTTCTCTTTTGGATACGATACGCGGAAGCGGCATTTCTCTTTGCATTTCCGTCGGCAGAAATGGTGAAGATATCTTTATCTGCGGCGATAACGACACCTACCACATCATCAGAACCGTCTTTATCCGAAGATTTCAGACGAATGCCGTGAACTCCCGACGCGGCGCGGCTGATGGGTCTGACTTCGTCATCATCGATAGAAAGGCGGATCGCCATACCCCTTCGGGTGCCGATGATGATTTCTTCATCTCCCTTTACGGGAAGTACCGCCACCAGACGGTCCTCATCTTTGAGACGGATGGCAATCAGTCCGTTTTTATTGATATTCTTATATTCTTCCAGTGCCGTTTTCTTGATATAGCCGTACTTGGTCACCATGAGAAGATATTTTGTCCCTTCTCCTGCAGCATCGATATCAAGCATTTCCGTCACATATTCATCCTGTCCGAGAGATGTGATGAAATTGATCATCGCACTTCCTCTTGCCACCCTGCTCGATTCGGGAATATCATAGGCATTTTTCATGTACACCTTGCCCTTGTCGGTAAAGAACAGGATCCTGTCATGAGTGGACGTGGAAAGTATCTTCCGGACATAGTCGCCGTCTTTCATCTTAAGTCCGCTCACGCCGCGGCCGCCCTTTTTCTGGGTGCGGAGATCGGAAGAATCGATCCGTTTGATGTAATTCTGCTTGGTCAGCGTAACGGTCATCGGCTTATCGGGCACCAAATCTTCCACGCTCATATCTTCCAAAGCGGCGGCAATTTTCGTTTTACGGCCGTCTCCGAAGTTTTTCTTTTCATCAATCAGTTCTGCTTTGACAACACCCATGATTTTATCTCTTGAAGAAAGTAAATCCCTGAGGTAAGCAATGGTTTCCAGCACATCTTTATAGTCGGCTTCAATTTTATCTCTTTCAAGGCCGGTCAGTCTTCTGAGGCGCATATCCAAAATGGCCACAGCCTGTTTTTCCGTTAAATTGAATTTGGAAATCAAAGCGGTCTTTGCTATTTCATCCGTTCTGGATTCGCGGATTGTTTTGATCACTTCATCGATGTGATCCAGTGCAATCAGAAGGCCTTCCAGTATATGAGCTTTTGCTTCCGCTTTTTCCAGCTCATACCGGCTTCTTCTCGTAATGACTTCTTCCTGATGTTTCAGGTAATAATAGAGAATTTGTTTCAGCGTCAGAATTTTCGGATGCCCCTCTACAAGGGCAAGCATAATGGCGCCGAAATTGACCTGAAGCTGGGTATGCTTGTACAGATTATTCAGCATAATCTGAGGGTTCACATCGGCACGGAGTTCGATGACGACGCGCATCCCTTTTCTGTCCGATTCATCACGGAGTGCGGTGATTCCGTCCAGAACTTTCTGACGGGATAAGTCGGCAATGGACTCTACCAGACGTGCTTTATTGACCTGATAGGGTATTTCCGTCACGATGATCCGTGATTTCCCCCGTTCCATTTCTTCGATATCCGTCTTTGCCCGGACAGTAATGGATCCTCTGCCGGTACGGTACATGTCGGCAATTCCGCTTCTGCCCTGAATAATGGCGGCTGTCGGGAAATCCGGTCCTTTGATATACGT
>ERZ506896.413-NODE-413-length-34450-cov-4.000640_pt1 | contig 34450 bp, 31 predicted proteins | sample MGYA00513176_ERZ506896 | MGnify/ENA metagenome assembly ERZ506896
CTTTCCCTACACGACGCTCTTCCGATCTAGGAAGTCTGAAATATCCCCCCGGCTGTCCTATGAGATTGACCGCTGTTTTAATGGGAATCGGGCTTGCCGTAAAGAACATACCTTTCATAATGGTATACATTTTTAAATGAAGTTTTCTTGCCGATATCAAATCACCTTTCTGAAAAGCATCTATCATTTTGAGCAAGTCATCACCGATAACATGACTTGCCACGGATATAACCCCTACGCCGCCGAGGGAAAGAACGGGCAAAGTAAATGAATCGTCACCGCTGTAAATCATAAATTCTTCCGGAAGAATCATCTTTTCTTTTGATAATTGATCCCAGCTTCCCGTAGCATCTTTTATTCCTACGATATTGGGACAAACATCAACCAGCCTTTTTATTGTTTCCGGCAAAATACCGGTTCCCACTCGTCCCGGAACATTATATAAGATGATGGGCATTTCAGTGGCACAGGCTATTCTTTTAAAGTGTTGAAATATCCCTTCCTGATTCGGTTTGACATAAAAAGGAACAATGGCAAGGAATACATCAACTCCCGTTTTTTCCGCTTCTTTCATAAAAGAAATCGTTTCATCTGTACTGATGGTACCGACATTTCCCATGACGGGTACTTTTTTACCTGCTGAATTTCGTCCCACTGCATCAACTACGGAGCGGTAAAGTTTTAACTTCTCCTCACAACTCATAGTGGCTCCTTCACCGGTGGTACCCCCTACAAGGATCCCCTCTGAACCGTGCTCGATCAAATATTTCGCCAGTCGGACAGCACTTTCATAATCCACATCTCCATTTTCTTTAAAAGGAGTCACCATTGCCGTAATTAATCGTCCGAATTTTGCAACTGCCATAATAATTTCCTTCTTTCCGCATTTATTTCAAAGATCAGAGCATGTCATGATTGATCATATATTCTGCAATCTGAAGAGTATTCAGTGCAGCACCCTTTCGGATTTGATCACCGCAAACCCATAAATTAATTCCATGATCATTATACAAATCTTTACGAATTCTTCCTACTGCCACATCAGTTTTATCCGAAGTATCTAAAGGCATGGGGTATATCTGATTGGCAATATCATCTGTCAGAACTACGCCTTCAAAATTCTCAATGGCTTTTTTCACCTGCTCTGTCGTGACGATATCTTCCGTTTCTATATAAATGGATTCCGCATGGCTTCTTATGACGGGTACACGGACGGCCGTAGGAGTTATGGCAATTGTATCGTCATGAAAAATTTTATGCGTTTCATTGACCATCTTCATTTCTTCTTTAGTGTATTCATTATCAAGAAATACATCAATTTGAGGTATTAAGTTATAAGCTATTTGATAATGTTTCGGTAAACTTGAGGACGGGAGAATTTTCGGTTCATAAGTTTTTCCCTCCGCTGCCGCGGCCGTTTCTTCAAGCAGTTCATCAATACCGTCCTTCCCTGCTCCCGATACAGCCTGATAAGTGCTTACGATAATTTTCTTTATGGGAGAAATATCATGAATCGGCTTTAATCCCATAAGCATAATAATCGTCGAACAATTCGGATTGGCAATAATCCCTCTGTGCTTGGAAATATCTTCCGGATTGATTTCGGGAATAACAAGAGGCACCGCGGGATCCATCCGGAATGTACTGGAATTATCGATGACTACTGCACCTCGTTTAACTGCTTCCGGTGCTAAAGTTTCACTGACTTTCCCTCCGGCAAACAGTGCGATATCAATTCCTTCAAATGATTCCGGTTTTGCTTCTTCCACAATATAAGTTTTACCGCATACTTTTAATTCTGTTCCTGCCGACTTAGCAGATGCCAAAAGTTTCAAAGATGTAAAAGGAAAATTTCTTTCTTCCATCAGTCGGATAAATTCTTGTCCGACTGCGCCGGTAGCGCCGAGGATTGCAACATTAGGAATTTTTCTCATAACGACACCTCAATCTAAATAATTTTCAAGTCCATAAACAAGTCCTTGCGTTTTTATTACTTTTTTACAAGCCAATACAACACCGGGCATAAAAGATTTTCTATCTAAGGAATCATGACGAAGTGTCAATGTTTCTCCAAAACCGCCGAAGAGAACTTCCTGATGTGCTACATAACCGGGAAGTCTTACACTGTGAATAGGAATTTCTTCGTATATTCCGCCTCTGACCCCGGGCAGACTTTCCTTTGTTTCATCTTTCTCCGGATCGGAAATTCTTGCTTTTGCCATTTTTTCTGCCGTTAATTTAGCTGTTCCGGAAGGAGCGTCAAATTTATGATTATGATGAAGTTCTATAATTTCCGCATTGGGCATATATTTTACGATTTCAGCAGACACTTTCATTAATAATACAGCTCCGAGGGAAAAGTTAGGCGCGATAAGACAATTGGCATGATGACTTTCGGCAATTTTTGAAAGTTCTTCTCTTTGTTCCGCTGTAAGACCGGTTGTCCCGATCACCATGTTTACTCCGGCACCGAGAACCATTTTAGCATTTTCATAAATGACTTGGGGTGAAGTAAAATCAACAACAACATCCGGTTTGCTTTCCTTAAGTGCCTCCGGCAAAGAGGACGCTATCAAAATATTTTTTGTTCCTATTCCTGCAACTTCGCCGACATCCCGTCCTGCATATTTAGGGTCTACCGCACCGACAAGTACAAGTCCATCTTCTTTCTCAACAGTCCGAACTACCTCACTGCCCATTCTTCCGCTGGCACCGTTTACTAAAATTTTGATCATAGTAAACCCCTTTCTTTATTAGTCATCACCATATTCAAAAGATTTTGAATATCAAAATAAATTCTTTTTCCGGTACAATTATTATTTATATTTAATTATTGATAAGTTTATCCATTTCTAAAGCTGCTTGAATCGCACTTATGGAAGTTGCAGTTCCTGAAATCATTTGAGCCACATTTTCAATATGTTCTTTTTCATTAAGAAGCACCGCTTTTGAAGAAGTTTGTCCTCGAGAAATGATTTTTTCTATTTTGTAGTGCTTATCGGCGATACTCGCCGTTTGCGGCAAATGAGTGATCACAAGTACCTGTATACTTCGAGCCAGTTCTTTAATTTTTTTTGCGACCTGCAACCCCACTTTCCCACTTATTCCGACATCTATTTCATCAAAAACCATCGTTTGGTGCTTTAATAAATCAGCCGTAACAATTTCCACAGCCAAAGCGATTCGGGAAACTTCACCGCCGGAAGCGGTTTCTCTCATGGAACGGAGCGGTTCACCTACATTGGCAGAAAAATAAATCTCCATTTCTTCTTTTCCCGTCGGAGTCGGAACAGTGGAAGGAACTAAATGAAGGGACATGGCAGCATTTTCCATTCCTAAGTCATGAATGACGGAAACTATTCTTTTTATCAAGTCATTACCTGAAGAAAGTCTGAGTTCATTTAGTTTTTTCGCTTTCTCCATGACCTGCTTTTCCAACTCTTTCAGCCTGTTTCTCATATGGCTGTTTTCATAAATCATATCTTTCAGATAATTATATTCTTCTTCCGCTTTTTTCTCATAAGCAATCACGTCCGACAAAGCAGGCCCGAATTTTCTCTTCAACTCCAATAAAGTTTCACTTCTTGACTGAAGTGTTGCTAATTCTTCTTCTGAAAAATCCGAGTCGGCAACATAACTTTCCAATTCACCCACCACATCTTCTATCGTATAAACCGCCGAATTTATCGATTCTCCTATTTTCTCGATATTCTTGTCATATTTTGCAGCGGAAAAAACCTGTTTGGATGCCATTGCCAATTCATCCTGCACCGTCCCTTCCCGAGTAAGCAGTGACAGCGCATCATGAAGTGAATTAATAATCCTTTCGTGATTTTGTAAAACGGTTAAACGTTCTTCTATTTCTTCATCTTCACCTTCCGTGATTTCCGCATCATGAATTTGTTGTAATTCCCATTCCAAAATATCAAGGCGGCGTTCATTCTCCTGCTTTCGGGAATCGAAATCATCAATTGTATTTTTTAACTGTTCCCATTTTTTATATATTTCCTTATATTCATGTCGAAGGTTCTGTATTGGGGAAGATGAATTATCTACAACGGTTTCGCAATATTCGGCCGATAAAAGTTCAAAAGTATCATTTTGTTCATGTAATCTGACCAGTTTTCGTCCAACCGTCTCTAACTGTCTGACTGTACAAAAGTTACCGTTAATGGTGCAGACTCCGCGACCGGAACGATTTAATTTGCGGGTTAAAATAATTTCCTTATCATCAGAGTTAAATCCTAATTCGGAAAGAAGAGCATTGATTTCGGAATCTGCATAAAAGATCCCCTCCACCTGAAAGAAATCGGCGCCGGTTCTAATCAAATCTGTTCTTGCCCGACGTCCCGTCAGAATAGCAAGAGCATCAACCAATATGGATTTACCGGATCCTGTTTCTCCCGTAAAAACGGTGGTTTTATCAGATACTTCAATGACGGTATCTTCAATAATCGCAAAATTTACAATATGCAAACTCTGAAGCATACGGCCTCCTATGCCTGCAACAGTTCCTCAATATGTTTTTTAAAAGACTCTACCCCTTCGGGGGTTTTTGCGATGACCAAGATCGTGTCATCTCCTGCCAATGTTCCCATAATATCATCAGACTTTTCCTGGTCAATTACCGACGCCACTGCCTGCGCGGATCCCGGCAAAGTATGAATCACTATAAAATTTAAACTGCTGTCTATTTTGGTAATAGCTCCTTGGAAGAGAAGTGCCGTATGATTTCTGGAAATCATATTTGACTTTTCTGTAGGTAATGCATATCTGTAGCGTCCGTCTTCATACGGTATTTTAACAAGCATCATCTCTTTTATATCTCGTGAAACCGTTGCCTGTGTTACTGCAATACCTTCCTTTTGAAGAGCCGATGCCAGTTCTTCCTGTGTTTCTATAATTTGACTTTGAATAATTTCCTTGATTTTCATACTTCTATATCTTTTCATAGTTCCCCCTATGGAAAATCATTTATAGTTTGTTTTTTATTTTATAGTATTTAATGCATAAGGTCAACGAATATTGCATAAAAATGAAAGCCGGACAGCTCTTGTACAAGCAATGAACCATGTATGGTTTAATTTTGATCGTCCCGTCATTTCCATCAAAGCAAAATAAAAAGACTGACCCGTCAGTAGGAGGTCCAGTCTCAAACGATTTTTTCTATTTCTGATAAATATATCATGAAAGATAAATCAATATCAGCTTTATTTAAGTTTTATTTCTCCTTCATTTATTATTATTTTTTGCTCTTTTAACAAATGACCGAGAGCTCTTTTAAATGCGGCCTTACTCATTCCCAAATTCATTTTGATGAGAATCGGATCGCTTTTGTCGTTATAGGGCAGAATTCCTTCGTGCTTTTCCATGAAAGATATTAATGTTTCCATATCACCGTCCATAGCTTTTTCTTTAGTCGGACGAAGAGAAATATTGACATTTCCGTCTTTGCGTATAAAAGTTACACGTCCTGACAATTCTTGTCCCAATTTAAGTATGTTAGGAAAATCACTCTTGTGAAGAAACCCAATCCAACGTTCACGAGTAATCATAAAAGCTCCCTGATCGGTCTTATTGTATATTGTACCTTTGATGGTATCTCCTTCTTTAATACCGCTGCAAGGTCTGGAAAGCGCCTTCATTTCATCATCTACATATGTAGTTACCGCCAGCCGTCCGGTTTTATCTTGATATAGTTTAATCCAAATTTTCTGTCCTTTTTGAACAGGCTCAATCATTTCAGAAAACGGAAGAAAGATTCCCCGTTCCGTTCCCACATCTACAAAAGCGCCAAAGCGGGTTGTAAGCATAACTTCGGTATATCCGACTTCTCCTATATTTAATTTGGGAAGCCGCATACTGGCCGTTAATCTATGGCGGGGATCATGATAAAGAAATACCTTAACGATATCTCCTTCGTTCACGGGTGACGTTTGTTGCCCGTTATGAAGGAGAATATCATCGGAACTGTTCCCCGTTCCTCCGTCAAGAAAAGCTCCGAAAGAAGTAATTCTTGCAACCGGTAGTTCAGCAATAGAATTTTCCTTCCATGGCGATTGAACGGTTGTTTTACTGTCTTCATTCATATTATTTTTCATTTTTCTTCATTATCCGAATAATTTTCTGCCGGAGCATCTTTCCACAGAGTGTCAAAATCATAATGATTTCTTTCCTGATCTGTGAAAATATGAACAATTACATCACCAAAATCAAGAAGAATCCAGTCTCCTTCCCGATAGCCTTCTTTCCTCAGAGGTTTTATTCCTATTTCTTTTAATTTTTCTTCCACTTCGTCGGCAGCTGCTTGCGATTGTTTCTTGTTCATGGTGGAAGACAATACAAAATAATCGGCAATAGAAGTCAAATCTTTGACATCCAGTACTTTAATCAAGACACCTTTCTTATGAGATAAGGCTTCGCAAATAATTTCAATTGTTTTTTCCATTCTATTTCTCCTTTATGATGGATTTTCATTTAAAGTTAAACCAATAATTTTTTGAGTTTCTATAGGATTGGCAATCCATATCTTCTGATTATTTTCATTTTGCAATTCCCCCGGCAAAATAACAAAGCGGCAATTTTCCATAGGAAATTTTGTTATATCATAAGCAATGACCGCCATTTCCGCATTATTTAAATCGGTATCAAGAGCCTCCCAATAATAGCGGGTCAATCCCCAATTAAATAAAGCCGTATTTTCTTTCATATCGGTCAATATTTTTTTAAGAAAACGTTCCTCTCTTTGAATGCGTCCGATTTCACCATCCGCAGCATCAATATACCTCATGTATCCCAAGCTTTGTTTTGAATCCAGAAATTGGTACCCTTGGTTCAAAAAAATCTCTGAATTTCCATCCGCATCATCATGACTCATCATCTTTTCCACATACAGATCGACCGGTCCGATCTTATCCAGCAAAGACTGAAATTTCTGATAGTCAAAGACGGCGTATTTATTGATACGAACATGAAGTAAATTTTCAACTGCACTTCTGGTTTCTTCAATATTTCCTTCTGAGAATGTGCTTTTTAATAAAATATGCGTTTTTTTATCTTTATTAACTTTCGTGTTGCCGGGAATCGAAATTAAAGTCAATTCTTTCTGGTTATTATTTACGGCAGCTACCATGATCGCATCGGCTTCGGGTGTAATCCGGTCATCGATACCTACTATAAGATAATAAGACGGTTTATTTTCATCCCCCTTGGAAAAATGACTCATTACATAATTAAATCCCTGTACAGCCGCCGTAATTGACAAAAACAGTAAAGCTGCCATAAGAATCAAGAATACAGTGAGTTTTCCATAGCGTATCCTTCTTTTCCCTTTGGTCTTTTTCATTTATTTTTCCATCTGTAATATCAAATCATTACGACCTGTAAATGTCAGATCATAGATATATGCATCATTTTTCAATAGATGTGAAATCGTTGCGTTATAAGCAACCAATAACCCTTCATCTAAGTCAATCTTTGTTTTTTCCCGAATCAACTCAACTCCGGGGAAATTTCTATGCGGTTCAATATAGTCGGCAAGAAAGATGATTTTTTCCAGCAGACTCATTTGAGGACGTCCCGTGGTGTGATAATAAATGGCACTTTGGATTTCCTTATTATCAATGCCGTATCGTGTTTCTGCCAATATGCTGCCTGCAGGTCCATGCAAAAGGGCACGGCTCTCAAGCATAAGAGAATCCAATTTTAACCCGTAATCCGAAACGATGGTCTGCATTTCAGATAATTTTAATTCCTTGGCACAATCATGTATCCAACCGGCAAGTTCCGCCTCTTTCGGATTTGCTCCGTACCGTTTTGCCAATACAAGTGCAGCGTGCGCTACCTCTGCGGAATGAGTATATCTTTCCTTTGATAATCTTTTTTTCAAATCTTTTTGTATATCTTCAAGTTTCATTAATAGGTATTCCTTTATAAAGTTTATGACTGTATATATAACTGATGACACAATCGGGAATCATATATTTAACAGAGTGTCCGACACGAATCCAATTCCTCAAAATAGTGGATGATATTTCAAGTTCCGGCGTTTTTAAAAAATGGATTTTCTCCTCTCCCAGTTCACCGAAATATTCAACTGCTTTCTTAACCTGCTCCCGGCAGCCGGGACGGCTTGCACAAATAAAATGGCAGGAATTCAAAAGTTCTCTGTTATATTTCCAATTGGGCAAATCTGCCACGGCATCGGTTCCCGCTATAAAATATATTTCATAATCTTTGTAACATTCTCGACGAAGCTGATGAATGGTATCTACGGTGTAAGAAGGACCCTCACGATTGATTTCCACAGGTAAAATATCAAAATGATCATTTCCTTCAATGGCTAATTGTACCATGTTAAACCGAGCCGTTTTATCTATATCATGCATACTTTTATTCGGTGTGTCTCCGGTAGGAATGAATATGACTTTTTCCAATTTAAATTCTTGCCAAGCTGATTCGGCAATAGCTAAATGTCCTATATGTATGGGGTTAAAAGAGCCGCCGAATAAACCTATCCGTTTTGCCATAGATATAATACCATTTCCAAAAAAAATACACAGATTGAGATAAAGCAAATAAGCTGAAAAATATGCTTACTTTCAAACCTTCCCTTAGGGGTATGTCTGTAGTAATAAATAATTCTCTTGATTTTATAAGAAAGGTTCATCTTTTCCATCAATGCAGTACAAGTAAATTATCTCTGTGAATGACAGTATCATAAGGAGCCGCATATCCTAAATTCACGGAAAGCTCTTCCGTATGGAATCCTTTGATTTTATTGATATCCTCATTTCCATAATGAGTAATACCCCGTGCAAATTCTTCTTTACCGAAACAAACCGATACTGCATCTCCTTCGGAAAAGTTTCCCGAAACCGAAACAACACCGACGGGAAGAAGACTGGATCCTTTGTAGAGCAAGGCCTCCTTGCAACCTTTATCTACAAAAATTTTCCCCTGAATGGCTGAACCGATAATGATCTCTCTCCGTTTCATTTGAGGATGTACATTTTCTGCCGCAAAAAATGTCCCTACTTCTTCCCCTTCGACGATCCTTTGTAAAATTTCAGGATTTTTACTTTCTGCAATGATCATATCAATTCCCGAATGAACGCAAATTTCCGCTGCCTGAAGTTTTGTATACATTCCTCCGGTACCTCCGGCAGAACCTGCTCCACCGGCAATCTTAAATAAATCTCTTGTAAATTTCGGCACTCTATGAATTAACTCTACATTGTTTTTCTTCCGGGGATCCCCGCTATACAATCCTTCTATATCAGAGAGAATGATCAGTAGATCCGCCTCGGAAATACTTGCCACTATGGCAGACAATGTATCATTATCACCGATTTTTATTTCCTCTACGCTTACTGCATCATTTTCATTTATGATCGGGATGACTCCCAGTTCAAGCAGTGCGGAAATTGTTCCTTTCATATACATATATCTTTTGGTATTTAAAGCATCACCCTTGGTAAAGAGTAATTGGCCTATTGTTTGTCCGTAATCTCGAAATGCTTTTGCATATAAATTCATAAGAACATTTTGTCCGACAGCAGCACTTGCCTGTTTATAAGGCAAAGAATCCGGCCTCTCGGAAAAACCTAAAATAGGTAATCCTATTCTGATGGCTCCGGAACTGACCAAAATAATTTCTATCCCACGGTTCTTCAAATCCGAAATCTGCCTTGCCAGATGATCGATAAATTGAAGATTTGTTTTTCCGTTGGGATAGGTCAGCGAACTGGTTCCGACTTTTACAACAATTCTTTGCATAGAGGCTCTTCACTTTCTATGGAAGTTCAAAATGTGATTTCTTTTCATCCGTTTTTTTCTTAAAAAGTATGCAATTTCTACCGATAATCTGTACAATTTCGCAATGTAATTTTTCAGAAAGCAAAAGTGCTGTTTCCTTGATTGTTTCTGCAGAATTACGATTGATCTTTATCTTGATCAATTCTCGGGCCTCCAAGACATCAGATACACTCTCAACGACCGAATCCGTTATCCCTTCTTTCCCTATTTGAACAACTGCAGGGTAAGAAACGGCTATGCTTTTCAAATATTGTTTTTGTTTGCCTGTTAACATCAATTATCCTCCTCTTCCGAAGATTTCTTTTCGGAGAAAGAAAAGTCTATGCCATAAAGATTGACCGTATCTCCTTCTTGAATTCCTTCTTTTTTTAATAATTTATCCAGTCCCATAAATTTCCATGCCTTATCAAATCTGCGAAGAGAGACAGGGTTATTGAAATCTGTCATGGAAACCAATTTTTCAACTCTTTTTCCGGTAACGGAATATACATTATTAATATGTTCAACAGTAAATTCTTTTTTAGGCATCTCATAGACAATTGCTTTTTCGGTTGTATCAGTTTCTGCGGCGGGCGTTTCTTGCAAAATTTTCCATGCTGCTTCAAGCAACGATTTGATCCCCTCTCCCGTCAATGTGCAAATAGGAAAGAACTGATATCCTTTTTTCTCTATAGCATTTTTCAAATTTTCCAGTTTTTCCGGATTTTCGATTAAATCAATTTTATTCCCTGCAACAATTTGCTTTTTTTCTGCCAAAGCAGGACTATAGATTTCCAGTTCATTATTAATTATTTCAAAATCAGAGACCGGATCCCTGCCTTCACTTCCGGCGGCATCCAATACATGAATCAGAACTTTGCTGCGTTCTACATGACGTAAAAATTCATAACCTAAGCCGACGCCTTCACTGGCACCCTCTATGAGGCCGGGGATATCTGCCATAACGAAACTTCTCGTATCGTCCAAATCTACAACACCTAAGCTGGGCGTTAATGTCGTAAAATGATAGGCGGCCACTTCCGGTCGGGCCCCCGAAACCTTTCTTATCAGACTGGATTTTCCTACACTGGGAAAACCGAGTAACCCCACATCAGCAAGTACTTTCAATTCCAAGCGTATTTCCCTTGATTCTCCGGGCTCACCTTTTTCAGCATAAACAGGTGCTCTGACTGCACTGGTTGCAAAATGAGAATTTCCCCTGCCGCCACGGCCTCCCTTAGCTATCAAAACAGTCTGCCCCTGATGAACCAGATCTGCCAAAAGCTCATCGGTATTTGCATCATAAACCATCGTCCCCAAAGGCACGGGAATAACAATATCTTCACCGCTTTTGCCAAACATTTCTTTGGCTCCTCCGTTTTCCCCTTTTTCTGCGGTAAATTTTCTTTTTCTTCTAAAATTCATCAATGTATTTAAACCATCATCGGCTTTCAGATAAACGGATCCGCCCTTTCCTCCGTCTCCGCCGCTCGGACCGCCGCGGGGAACATATTTTTCTCTTCTGAACGCGACGATCCCGTCGCCTCCTGCCCCGGAAGCGATAGTTACTTTTGCTCTGTCTATAAACATATTTTCCTCAATCAATAAAATGCTGAAACAATAATCGATTGTTTTTATTATACAGAAAAAAAATTCTTATGTCATTGAAAATAAATGAGTTTCATCAATAAAAAACCGCATACGAATTGTTTTTTTATAAATCGTTGCGGCTTTTTATCAGTGACTTAAGATTTCAATTGCTTTTTGTAATACATTATCGTCTTCTCTATTGAAAATCTGTCCTGTTTGCTCTACTTTCACATCAGGAACAATTCCTATCTTGTCGATGCTTCGTCCGGCAGCAGTTCGATATTCTGCAACGGAAATTTTTAAAGCCGAATGTGAACCGTCTTGTATAATGACTTGTACCGTGCCTTTTCCGTAACTGGTTTCTCCCATAATGATTCCCTCTTTTTTATCTTGTACGGCCCCGGCAAAAATTTCAGAAGCACTGGCACTGTTTTTATCAATAAGAATCACCATAGGCATTACATTTTCTACACCGGCAATATCAAATTTCTTGTCATTTCCGCTTTTGGTATGATAACTTACTACGGTTCCCTTGGTCAACAATTGATTGGCTACGGCAACAACTGCATCAAGCATACCGCCGGGATTCATCCTGAGATCAACAATTAATTTGTTTGCCCCTTTTGATTTCAAATCGGTCAACTGTTTTTCCAACTCTTCTGAAGTGTGTTTGGCAAAAGAAAATATATGAACATATCCGATATGTTCTTTTATTATTTCGCTCTGTACAGTCGGAAGAGTGATATGAGAGCGTTCCACATCGAAAGATAATTCTTCTCCTTCACGTTTTACCGCTATCTTTACATGAGTTCCCGATTCACCCCGTACTTTTTCCGAGGTAGCTTCCAATCCCAATTCATGAACGTTTTCACCGTCTACGGACGTTATGATATCTCCTGTCTGCAGTTTTGCTTTCTCGGCACTGCTCCCGGGAAATATTTGTAATATCCGAATGTTGTCATCATTTCCCATCCCTATGACAACCCCTATGCCGCCATATTCTCCGTTGGTTGACTGCATAAATGCATCAAACTTTTTGCCGGAAAGTCGAACGGAATGGGGATCTCCCAAACCCGATACCATGCCTGTTGCAGCATTTTCAAAAAGTTCACCGTCAGAAATATCTTTATAATAATTATCTTTTATAATCCGATAATCCATAAAAAATTGTAACAAAGCTTTAGGATCATCAGTTAAAGAAAAGATTCCGATACAAAGAATAATAACGGCCGCTGCAATTGCAGACAGTCCCCAACAAAGAATCTTAAATAGATTTCTCCTGATTGTATTACGCATTATAAATATCCCATCGGGTCAACGACTTCGCCGTTTTCTCTGACTTCAAAATGACAATGAGGACCTGTGGAGTAACCTGTAGATCCGGCATAGGCAATCACATCTCCTTGAGAAACGGTTTGTCCTTCTGAAACATTAACGGATGAGTTATGCCCGTATAAAGTTTGTAATCCGTTGCCGTGATCTATGATAACCGCATTACCATAGCCTCCGAACCATCCTGCCAAAATAACGGTTCCGCTGTCAGCAGCATGAATCGGCGTACCGTAATCGACACCTATATCCATTCCCGCATGATAGATGGTTGTACCGAATATAGGATGCGTACGGTATCCGAACGGCGATGTGATCGGACCGTTACACGGCCATATAAATGTACCGCTTCCGTGAACAATATTCTGATCGCCTTGCTGCGGTCTGGAACGAGCTTGGATCAATTCACGAACATTATTGCTCTCCGCAATTAAATCAGCTTCCATGGCAGCAGCCGCTTCTTTCTGACTTCTGGCTTCATCCATGATTCTCTGCTGCTCATCTTTTTTCTCTTGGATCTCATCCTGTGCTTTTTGTGCTTCTGCAGCTAATACATCCAGTTGAGCTTTCTTTTGCTCCAATTCGGCCTTCTTTGCTTCAATGATCGCTTTTTGTCTTTGTATTTCCTGAATTAAACTAAAATCCGAATGAATGATTCTTTTCAATAATTCAAGACGATTTGCAAAATCACTAAAGCTTTTCGCTCCTGTTATTACTTCCAAGTAACTTAATTGTCCGTGCATATAAATAGCCCGCACACGCTTGTTTAATATGTCCTGACGTTGTCTTAAATAAATCTCCGCTTTCCGGATCTCTTCTTCCGTTTGTCTGATCTGTTCATTAACCGCATCCTGCTCATTTTGAATAGAGCGAAGTCTGCGTGTCGCATTATCTAATTCTGCTTGTATTGCTCGTAATTTTTCTGCAATTTCATTAATAACGGCCTGCCAATTTTCCTGCTTGGCTCTGGACTCATCAATTTGTTCCTGTAAATTTTGAAGTTTATCGTCCAGTTCATCGGCAATAATTGACAAAGGGCTCACCAACAGCGCAGCTGCAACGGCGGCCGCCAGGTATTTATTCCGTCTCATGTTTTTATACCTTCATGTATTTACGTAAAGAAATAGCACTGCCCAATCCGCCGATAATGATCCCTGCCGCTAATATAAATAAAGAAACATATGGCATAAACGGCCAAAGAGGAATTAACGATAAAAAGATCAAACCGGCAGCTTCAATTTCTTTCAAAACAAGATCATAGCTGAACCAAAGCAAAGAAGAAGCGATAATTGAACCGATAAGTCCTATGACCATCCCCTCAAAAAGAAACGGCCACCGAATAAACCCGTTCGTCGCCCCTACATATTTCATAATTTGTATTTCTCTTCTTCTGGCAAATACGGTCAGACGAATTGTATTGGAGATAATAAACAATTCCGCAGCTGCCAAAAACAGAATTAGAACCACTCCGCTGATACGGATAATACGGGCAATTTGATATAACTGCTCAATGACATCCTGTCCGTATTGGACAGATTCCACTTCCGAATAATTTTTTGCAATATCTACCGCTCTTCTTAATTCATCGGGAGAATCAAAAGAGGTTTGATAAGAAGCGGGCAGCGGGTTCCCATTAATGGAGTCCAAAAGGGCGGCTTGATCTCCCATCCGATTCCTGAAATCTTCCATAGCCTGATCTTTGTTCGTAAAAGTTATTTCTTTAAGTCCCTGTAAAGATCTTAAGCGCGAACCGACATTCATGACCTGCTCTGTACGTAAACCGTCTTTTAAATAAACGGTCATCTCTACCTGATTTTCAAGGTAAGAGGCCATATGGTTGATATTTAATACGGCACTTAAGAAAATTCCTAAAATAAACATGGAAAGGGTTACCGTTAAAATAGATGCGATGGCCATAAATCTATTTCTGGAAAGAGATTTGAACGTTTCGCCCCAAAAATATTTAAATGAACTAAACATGGAGATCATATCCTCCCTTTTTGATATCACTCACGATATGACCCTCTTCAATACTGACCACCCTTTTATGCATGGAATTAACGAGTTCTTTATTGTGGGTAACCATGATAATTGTAGTTCCCATATGATTGATTTCATTAAATAATTTCATAATTTCATCAGATGTGACGGGATCTAAATTTCCTGTCGGTTCGTCGGCAATTAAAAGAATGGGCTGATTCACCAATGCTCTTGCAATCGCCACACGCTGCTGTTCTCCGCCGGAAAGTTTGGTCGGCAGTTCATTGGAGCGATTTCTTAAACCTACCAAGTCGAGAACGCGATTTACTTTCGATCGTATCTCCGCATTTTTTGCTCCGGTGACACGTAAAACAAAAGCAATATTTTCAAAAACCGTTTTTTCCGTCAAAAGACGAAAGTCCTGAAATACGATTCCCAACGATCGACGATAATAAGGAATTTTGCAGTCTTTTAATTTATTAATGTTCACACCGTTTATTATGACATTCCCTGTTGCAGGTCTGAGTTCATGAGTAATTATTTTGACGAATGTAGATTTTCCGGCTCCGCTGGAACCGACTACAAATACAAATTCCCCTTTATCGATATGAATATTAATATCTCTCAATGCGGTATGACGAGCATCATACTGCAGAGATACATTTTCAAAAGTAATCATAAAACTTTTATTTCCTTTCCAGGATAGCTGTTACTTCTTTAACAATATGTTCTGACGTAAGTCCGTATTTTCTCAAAAGATCTTCTGCTTTTCCGGATTCTCCGAAGGTATCTTCCGTCCCAATCATTGCCATAGGCGCAGGGGCTTTTTTACAAAGTATTTCTGCCACGGCACCGCCCAATCCGCCTATGATACTGTGTTCTTCGCAGGTAACGACAGCCTTTGTTTCTTTGGCGGCCTTGATAATCGCTTCTTCATCGATCGGCTTAATGGAACTCATATTGATGACACGAGCTGAAATCCCATTCTTTTCCAAAATCGAAGCGGCTTCCATTGCTTTTGCAACCATGATCCCGCAAGCAATAATAGTAACATCTTTCCCGTCTTTTAATTCTGTACTTTTCCCCGGCTCAAATATACTGCCTTCCGGCATGATATCCTCACATTTTGCACGGCCCATACGTATATATACGGGGCCTTTATATGATGCAGCCCAAGTAACAATCGCATCTGTTTCTGCCGCATCGGCGGGGACCAAAACGGTCATATTGGGAAGAACCCGCATGAGAGCTATATCTTCAAGCATCTGATGTGTTGCCCCGTCTTCTCCTACGGTTAATCCTGCATGAGTCACCGCGATTTTAACATTTAATTTGGGATAGCAGACAGAGTTACGTATTTGTTCATAAGCACGACCTGCTCCAAAAACGGCAAATGTGGAAGCAAAAGGGATTTTCCCTGCCGATGCCAAGCCTGCAGCGACACCAATCATATTGGCTTCTGCTATTCCCGTGTTGAAAAAACGATCTTTATATGCTTTTGCAAATACTGAGGTTTTGGTCGATGAAGACAGATCCGCATCCAATACAATAATATCGGGATCGGAAGCCCCTAATCTTTTCAGTGTTTCACCATACGCATCACGAGTTGCCTTCCCCATTATTTTCCCTCCAATACTTTTATAAATCTTTCCGCTTCTTCTTCTGTAGGAGCTTTACCATGCCATTCCGCTTTATTTTCAATTTCGGGAATTCCTTTGCCTTTCACCGTTTTCATTATGATTGCTGTCGGCTTATCATCAATTGTTTTTGCTTCTTGAATCGCACTGTATAATTCCTCTATATCATGTCCGTTTACAGAAAGTACATGCCAGCCGAAAGCTTTAAATTTCTCGGGAATGGGCAGTGATGACATGACGTCTGTAATTTTTCCGTCTATTTGCAGACCGTTATTATCCACAAACGCAGTCAACCGGCTCAAATGATGATGAGATGCATACATCGCTGCTTCCCAGACTTGTCCTTCTTCAAGTTCTCCGTCTCCCAGAATAGCAAATACTCTCCAGTCGGCATGATCAATCTTAGATGCAAGAGCCATACCGCAGGCGGCACTGAATCCTTGCCCCAGTGAACCGGTCGTCATATCAACACCGGGAGTATGTTTCATGTCGGGATGCCCTTGCAACATATGATCCACCTGGCGTAAATGATTCAGTTCTTCCTTATCAAAATAACCTCTTTCCGCCAATACGGCATATAGAGCAGGTGCACAATGCCCCTTCGAGAGTACCAGCCGATCCCTGTTTTCCATTTTCGGATTTTTAGGATCAATATTCATTTCGTGGAAAAACAACAATGTAAGCAAATCTGTAACGGAAAGAGATCCCCCCGGATGTCCTGAATTTGCTTTTGTAATTTCTTTGATTATTTCTATTCTGATCTGTCTCGCTTTTTCCTTTAAAAATTCCAACTCTTTTTCAGATAATAATTCCATCATTTTTCTCCTTTGGAATAAATAACCTGACCTAAAATATCAGCTGTTTTTTTTGCGGTATTTCTCAATTCATTTATGCAGTTCCAATCATATTTATCGTTTTTTGATGTCAAAACGGAAACAGATTCTCTATATAATTTGTTTTCATCAAAATCATCAATGGAAAAAATAGGATTTTGCCCTGCTGATTGAAGAAAATTGTCAATTTTAGGATCATAGGAAATTCCTATAAAAGGAATATGCATCAAAGCCGCAAAAATTGAAGCATGCAACCGAATTCCTATCAACAGATCCAGATTGCCGATTAAAGACATTAACTCTTCTGTGTCATAAGCTTCGGATAATATATAAGAATTTGGAATATTTTCACAAAATTCTTTGACAGTTCTGTAATCCTCGGGAAATTGCATCGGTATAAAAATGAAATTATATTCTTCATCTTTGTTCATTTCCATCATATAAGATTTCAAATGCTTCATCCAGTTGTCGGTTTCCATCCACCGACGGACAGAAATACCGATATTTCTTTTGTGAGGAGGTATTTGATTTCTTTTTAATATTTCTTTTCCCGCTTCAAGCCCCGTCGGATCAAGAGATAAAACGGCATCAGCCGTACAATATATCGTATTTCTGACGCCGAGCCTTTCCAAAAATCCCTTCGACTCATAGTCTCTGACCGTGATGGCATCCGCATGATTTAATACAGCCCTGAGAATCCATCTGACCCATCGGTGTCTGACAGGTCCGATCCCTTGGGCATAAAGAAATACTTTTTTCCTGAAACAGATGCCCGTAAAAATGATGCTCAGATAATACATCAGGCTTTTCCAACTTGTCACATCTTGAAGCAAACTTCCTCCGCCGCTGATAAGAAGATCCGCTTTGTACAAATTTTTGAGAATGCCCGGACCGTCAAAACGGGGAATCGCCTTAACATTGAAAATATCTGCCGTTCTTTTAGGATTTCCCGAAATAACAGTAATGTCCATGATTTGGAAGCGCTCTCGCAATATTTTCAAAATAGAAAACAACATGGCTTCGTCACCGGAATTATTAAATCCATAATAACCGGAAATGACTATTTTTTTATTTTCCATAGCGATCTCCGAAAAATTTAGTTGTATGGATTAAAATAATAACCAAAACAAGGGCCGTCAGTAATGAAACTGTCCCGGCGGCGAGACCGTCAATCCCCCGTATAAAGCTCAAAATAAAGGGGCTTCTCATATGAGCAAAAGTTTCAACCATAGATCCTTGCCCGATGGTGATGGCAAGAATAAACAAATAATGAAGAATTTGAGGCCATCTTCTATACAGTGCGGTCAAAGATAATAAAACGGCAGGATGCCCGAAAAGAAATTCTTTTTCTCGCGGCCGTGCATACATAATTGACTCCAAAAAGCGGCGTAACATGATTTCAAATGCGGGAACGGGCGCTCCGTTATTTCCGCTCCGCCCCACAAAAATAAATCCTACCACGCCCAGCATGCCTATCACTGCCAGTATTCCCAGTTTAATATCTATCCGGCAAAATTTTTTAATAAATTGGACGAAATCTTTGTCGGAGGATACGACCTTTCCAAAAAAGGGAAAATGTTGTATGTAAATCAGAGAAACTAAAATAATCGGAAGAACAAAAGTTAATTTAACTCCTCGGAAAATATCCATCTCAAGGAAAAACCGGGTATCGCTCAACAATCCGCTGATATACAGGGCGCCTGCCAGAGAAAGAATTCCTCCTGCCCATAGAGCGGCCAGAGATTCGCCCAACAGCTGCAGGTAACCTCGTTGTTGAAAAGCTTCTTCTTTTTTCTTGACACAATATTTAATGAACAGCGTGATGACTATCACCGGAGTTCCTATCGCCGCTCCCAAAGCAAGAGCTTGCAGAATTAAAACTTCCCGGCCCGTCCATAATAACCCTTCCGCAAGAAGAAGTGAAACAAATTCTATTACCCATACATATGAAATAAGATATGGAATCAATAAAATCAGAAGCAAAGTACAAAGAGATACGGCACCGATAACGACAAAAGATTTAAGTATTTTAGATGGGAAATACAGATCCATGACCGAAGCTTTCCCTATTTGGAAATTATGATCTTCCAAACGAGATGCTACATCGGAAATATATGCGGCGTTTGTTTCCGATAAAGTTTTTCCGTTAGTCGCGAACTTATAAGAAGGAAATAAATTCATTCTTATATTTCTTTCAATGGTGCTGATATAAAAGCGGGAAGCAGCTTCTTTGGCATCCAGCTTAATCAACTCATCTTTAGACATGGCATAAAGACGGATAACATTATAATTAAGTTTCTCTGCCAACGAAATAATACCGTCCTGTCTTTCAAAGCCCAACTGATTCTGAGCTTCAATCAACACTGCCGGTAATTTTCTTTTATTCATCTCTTCCGCAATATATTCCAATTCATTTTCATAGCCGAAAACTTCTTTTCCTTGAAACAGTATGGCACTTATCCGATCGGAAGAATCTACGGTTTCAAAAAAATGTTCTATTGCACGTCTATTGATATGCGGTATATTCATCGGCCTCAAAACAACATAAAATCCATGTTTTGCAGCCTTTGCCACGGTTGTTTTAAATATTCCTAAGGGCATTTTTAAAAACCGTCCATACTCGGCATTTACTTCGATGGTTTCTATTCCATTGACCGAAATGATATGAACATCATCTGCCCTCATTCGATAAGCTATATTTTGTTTTAATTCATTGAAATACTCTTCTCCGTCGGTTGTATTTGCTTTTTGTATATATATTCTGTCAGATTTAATTTGAGAATTATCATTATTTTTCAACAACAAATCAGAACCGCGATAAACTGAAATATATCCGAAGTTCATTAAGGTTTCAAGAGTTTCATCATAGACGGCAAGGGATGTTACTCCGCTTTTTTTATATATGGAAAACAACTCTTCCACTGATGTATTTTCTACGGAAGCACTTTCGATAATATTATTGTAATCATAGACCATCTCTACGGTTGTAGCATTTTTTTCGATATGATACCGTTCCCATGAAATATATCCTCCGACAACAGCACCGATAATTATCAGCAGAGACAGTATCTTATATACATTTTGTTTACTTATCATTTCTCATCCTTCAGATATAGTTCAGTTGGCTGAAAGTTTTTTCTTTTTTAAAAAGCCTTCAATGCAAGGATTTAATGCTCCGTCCATAACGGCCTGTATATTTCCGGTTTCTATGCTTGTCCTGTTATCTTTAACAAGAGTATAGGGCTGGAAGACATAGGAACGAATCTGACTTCCCCATTCAATCGCCTGTTGTTCTCCCTCCAGACCTTTCTTTACCTGTTCGTGTTTTTGCATTTCCAATTCAAATAATTTAGCTCTCAGTAAACGGAGACATTGTTCTTTATTTTGGAATTGAGAACGTTCATTTTGGCAGGCCGCTACTATGCCGGTAGGAATATGTGTCATACGAACAGCAGAACTTGTTTTATTGATATGCTGTCCGCCGGCACCGCTGGAACGGTAATAATCTACACGGACATCAGCCATATTCAAATTCACTTCAATATCGTCACTGATTTCCGGCATGACATCTACCGCAGAAAATGATGTATGTCTGCGTTTTGCCGCATCAAAAGGAGATATTCGTACCAAGCGATGTACTCCTTTTTCTGATTTCAAAAGACCGTATGCAAATTTTCCTTTGATTATATATTCAGCACTCTTGATTCCCGCTTCGTCACCGGGGAGCATGTTTAATTCTTCCAGCTGAAAACCTTCTGATTCTGCCCATTTTATATACATGCGAATCAGCATCTCCGTCCAGTCCTGTGCTTCTGTTCCTCCTGCACCGGCATGGAAAGTGATGATAGCATTATTCTCATCGTATTTATCATTCAACAAAAGTTCAATTTCTTTTTTCTCCAGGATATCCTTTAATCGATTTATTTCCTCTTCTAATTCTGCCTCCATATCCCGGTCGTCTTCTTCAATGGCCATATCCAATAAATCTTTTATATTTTCCGCCTGCTCAAAGAGCCTGGTATAAGTGTCATAAGCATCTTTTGCTTCCATCGCCTTCTGAGAAATATCTTTTGCTTTTTCTGCATCATCCCAAAAAGAAGGATCGCTCATTTGCACGTCATAACTTCTGATTCTTTCTTTCAGCTGAGGTAAGTCAAAGTGAATCCCTTATTTCTTTTTCATGTTCAAGCAGTTCTGTCAGTGTCTTTTTCAGATCTTCCAACATCTCTTAATCATCTCGCTTTCATTATTTGTATTTTATTGATTGGTATCGGGAGAAATGGAGGTTTCTCCATTTTCTTCTACATAATGGTCCTTTGCATTTTGCAACGGATCCGATTCTTTGACCGGTTTTTGAGGTCCTTCTTCTCCAAAGTGAATCTGGATATGGTAGAGGTAGAGGATAATCGTTTCCATCATGGAATGTTGCATTTCTTCAAATATATCGAAGGCTTCCACTTTATATTCTACAATAGGATTTCTTTGTCCGTAAGAACGGAGTCCGATTCCTTCTTTGAGCATGTCCATATCATCAAGATGTTCCATCCATTTAGAATCCACGACTTTTAACATGACCGCCTTTTCGATCTCACGCATCATTTCGGAGCCGATGGATTTTTCTCGGGCCTCATAGGTTTCATGAGCTATCTCTACCAATTTTTTCTGAATCTCTTCACGACTCATTTCTTCTATTTCTTCCAGAGTGATTTCCCCCGGAACCAAGAAGTATTTTTCACAATATTTCAATAATCCCGCAAAATCCCATTCTTCCGGATATAATTTAGCATCCGCATATGTATCAAGACCTGTTTGAATTAAAGAATCAACCATATTCAAAATCTGATCTTTCATATTTTCGCCTTCAAGAATTTTATGCCGTTGTTCATAAACAACCTTACGCTGTTGATTCATTACATCGTCATACTCAAGGACGTATTTACGAATATCAAAATTCCTTTCTTCTACACGTTTTTGCGCTTTTTGAATGGCACTTGAAACCATGCTGCTCTTAATTTCTTCATCTTCGTCAAGTCCCATTTTTTCCATAAACTTTTTAATGTTATCACCGCCGAAAATACGCATTAAATCATCTTCCAATGAGAGGAAGAACTGGCTGGAACCGGGATCCCCCTGCCTACCTGCTCTGCCTCGAAGCTGATTATCAATACGGCGGCTTTCATGTCTTTCCGTACCGATAATGGCAAGACCGCCAAGATCGGCTACCCCTTCGCCCAGCACAATATCTGTACCGCGTCCTGCCATATTGGTAGCTATAGTCACTTGCCCCTTTTGTCCGGCCTGTGCTACAATCTGTGCTTCCAATTCATGATATTTGGCATTCAGCACATTATGAACAATGCCCGCTTGTTTCAGCATATGACTCAATTTCTCCGATTGTTCGATAGAAGTTGTTCCGATCAGCATCGGCTGTCCCGTTGCATGCCTGCGTCCTACTTCTCTTACAACCGCTCTATACTTTCCTCTTTTTGTCTTAAAAACAACATCGGATAAATCTTTGCGCTGAACCGGTTTGTTGGTCGGAACTTGGAATACTTCAAGACCATAAATTTTTATAAATTCCTGTTCTTCCGTTTTTGCTGTACCTGTCATACCGGCTAATTTATCATACATTCTGAAATAATTTTGGAATGTAATGGTTGCCAGAGTCTGACTCTCTCTTTGTACTTGAAGTCCTTCCTTGGCTTCAATAGCCTGATGTAAACCATCCGAATAACGACGGCCGTACATTAATCGTCCTGTGAATTCATCAACAATAACAACTTCCCCGTCTTTGACGACATAATCTTTATCCAATTCCATCATGGCTTGGGCACGTAGTGCCTGAACAAAGAGATGGTTCAATTCCAAATTATCCGTATCATATAAATTATCGACTTTTAGAAGTTTTTCCATCTTTGCAACACCGGCTTCCGTAGGTGCTACTGTTTTTTGTTTTTCATCAATAGTATAGTCCTCACCCAATTTTAACTGAGGAACCAATTTCGCCATAACATAATAATTATCGGTGGATTTTTGCCCCGGACCGGAAATAATAAGCGGCGTTCTTGCCTCATCAATCAAAATACTGTCTACTTCGTCAATCAGGCAGTAATGGAGCGGACGCTGTACCATTTCTTCCAAACGAGTAACCATATTATCTCTTAAATAATCAAATCCGAATTCATTATTTGTACCATAAGTGATATCGGAATTATAAGCAATTTTCCTCTGGTTGAAATCAAGATCATGCACAATCAGTCCGACGGAGAGTCCTAAAAATTTATAAACCTGTCCCATCCATTCACTGTCGCGTTTGGCCAAATAATCATTGACCGTTATGACATGAACTCCTTTCCCTTCCAGAGCATTCAGATAAACCGGTGCCGTTGCCACCAGTGTCTTACCTTCACCGGTTCCCATTTCTGCGATGTTTCCCCGATGCAGTATGATTCCCCCTATCAGCTGCACATCAAAATGACGCATGCCGAGAACACGATAAGAAGCTTCTCTGATGACAGCAAAAGCTTCCGGTAACAGATCGTCTAAAGTTTCTCCCTTAGATAATCTGTCTTTAAATTCAATTGTTTTATGTGCCAAAGAAGAATCACTTAAACTTCTCAAAGATTTTTCAAGCGGATTTATCTTTTCTTCTACGATCTGCCGCATTTTTTTGATATCTCGTTCATTAGAACCGTTAAATAATCGATCCAAGAATTTACTAAACATGGACTCTACCTCTTAATCTTCTTGTATTTGAAATAAAATATAAAATAAGAATATCTAATTTATTTTATCAAAATAAGCTGCTATAGTCAAAAAAGAGCGGTAAATTCCGCTCTTTTTTGACTGCTTATATCTTCTCACCTTTCTGCATCTATCAATCCGTATTTCCCATCATTTCTTCGATAAATAACCGCCATTTTATCCGTCTCGGAATTCAAGAACATATAAAAATTATGTTCAAGCAAATTCATCTGTAAAATAGCTTCCTCCGAAGACATGGGGGTCAAAGAAAATTTCTTCTGCTTGACGATTTCAAATTCAGTTTCCTGCTGTACATTGCTTTTGGCATCAATAAACTGTTCACTCAGTACATTTTTCCCTTTAAATTTTCTGGCAAGACGTGTCTTATATTTATGAATTTGACGTTCAATTTTATCAAAAACAAGATCAATGGATTTATACATATCATCTGATTTTTCCACACCACGTAAAATAGTTCCGTCCACAAAAGCGGTTACTTCACAAGTTCTTGTCATATTTGATATGCGAAGCAATACATTTAATTTAATGGGTTTTGCAAAATACCTTTGAATCTTACCGGTGTGTTTTTCTACATAATTATGTAATGCATCAGTGATTTCAAGATTCTTTCCTCTAACGGTTAATTCCATGAGTGAATCCCCCTTTCATTGATAAAAAATATCGCTCCTCTGTTATTATTATATTATACTTTCTTATGTTTTAAAACTCTTTTTAAATGTAGAACTGAAAGAAACAATAAAAAAACAAGGCGGTTGCCTTGTTTTTTTATTCAGATTTTTGCATTCTATCGCTTCAGTAAGTGATTAGTCTGCCAATCTTACGTTAGCAGCCTGCGGGCCTCTTTCGCCTTCAATGACGTCGAAATCAACCTTCTGACCTTCATTCAGTGTTTTGAAACCTTCGGTTTGGATAGCAGAGTAATGAACGAAAACATCGCCGCCTTCTTCTCTTTCAATAAAGCCGAAGCCTTTGTCTGCACTGAACCACTTAACTGTACCCTTCATAAAATGTTCCTCCTAAAAATACTACTAAAATGTCCAATTTGCACATAAATCAACAATATCACATTATCTGAAAGGCGTCAATCATAATCTAAAATATTTATAATACTTGTGATAAAAAGTTTTTCGTCCGGTCTTCCTTCGGACGGTTGAAGAGATCATCCGGTGTCCCTTCCTCGACAATACGACCTTCATCAAGGAATAAAACCCGGGTTCCCACTTCTCTGGCAAACCCCATTTCATGTGTTACTACGACCATGGTCATCCCTTCGGCAGCCACTTCTTTCATAACATCCAAAACTTCATGCACCATTTCAGGATCCAATGCAGAAGTAGGTTCGTCAAACAAGAGCGCTTTAGGTTTCATAGCCAATGCTCTGGCAATAGCGACACGCTGCTGTCCGCCGGACAGTTGCGCCGGTTTGCATTCTGCCTTATCTTCCAATCCTACTTTCTTTAATAATTGCATTCCTCTTTCGCGAGCCTCCGCCTTAGATGTTTTTCTTACTTTCACCGGTGCAAGCATTATATTTTCTATAACCGACATATGAGGAAACAGATTAAATTTTTGGAAAACCATTCCAACCTCTGTTCTTACCGCATTAATATTTGCTTCTCCCGATAAAAGCATATTATCGAAAGTCACAGAACCGGTCGTAACCGTTTCCAATCCGTTTATACAGCGTAAAAATGTACTTTTCCCTGATCCGGAAGGCCCTATGACAACAACGACCTCGCCTTCTTTTATTTTAGAGCTTATATCTTTAAGAACGACCAGATTGCCGAATTTTTTACTGATATGGTTAATATCAATCAAATACTTTTTTTCTTCCATACTTATCTCTTTTCTAATAAAGCGACCACTCTGGAAATCGCCAGTGTCATTATTAAATATAAAACAGCTACAGTCATCCATATTTCAAACGAACCATAGGTTTGTGCAATAATAAGCTGGCCCCTTCTGGTCAATTCTTCAAAGCCGATAACCGATACCAATGAAGAGTCCTTAAGCATGGCAATAAATTCATTTCCTAAAGGAGGAAGAATATTTCTGATGGCTTGAGGAAGAATGACAGAGTACATAGTCTGCCACCAAGACATTCCCAAAGAACGCCCCGCTTCCATTTGACCGATATCGATGGCTTGTATACCGGCACGAAAGATTTCAGAAACATAGGCGCTGCTGTTTATTCCGCATGCGGCTATGGCAGCAATAAAAGGTTCTACTCTCTGACCGGTCACCATAGGCAGTGCAAAGTAAATTAAAAATATTTGTACAAGAAGCGGTGTTCCTCGGATGCAATCCGCATAAACGGCGGCAAGAATTCTTAATACTTTGAATTGGCAAATTCGTGCTATCCCTACAAATAATCCGATAAAAAAGCCGACTGCCACACTGAATGCAGTAATTTCGATAGTAACGCCTGCCCCTAAAAGCAAAATAGGCAGCGCATTCCTTATCAGTTCAAAATCCATATAAAATTCCCTCGTTTCATCGATGCATATATATTTGCTACATTGTATAATTTATCGTCATTATCGTCAATAGTTACAAAAAATAAAGGCGGAATTCAAGGAATCCCGCCTTTGCATAAACATAAAACTCAGGAATTTCAAGCTTTGAATCCGTCTTCTAAACGTTTAATCGCCTTTTCTCTTCCAAAAAGAGCAATCAGTGTGTATAAACCGGGCCCATGGGTCGAACCGGTCAGTGCAATCCTTACCGGCTCAAAAGCAGCCTTTCCTTTAATTCCCGTCTCTTTCATTACACCGGAAAAACAATTTTTTATTGAATCTTCATCAAAGACATCCAATCGAGAAAGTGCTTCTGCAAAAGATTTAATAATTTTTATACTTGTTTCTTGTTGCATAATAGAAAGCAACTCTTCATTTTCGACATCAGGCAAGTCTTCAAAGAATACTTTTACATTTTCAGGTACCTGCGCTCCGTAATACAGGTGATCTCTTACCAGCCAGACGACCTGTTTCAGCCAATCTTTCTTTTCTTCCGTAAGCGGTAATGTAACATATCCGGCATTGATAATAAAAGGAAGCGCGATTTCCAATAATTCTTCAGGGGACAACTTTTTCATATATTGGAAGTTAATCCAATTTAATTTTTCAATATCGAATATGGCATCATTTGCAGATACACGTTTCATAGAAAATTGGGAAATTAATTCCTCCCTGCTGAATATTTCCTGTTCTCCCACCGGAGACCAGCCTAAAAGAGCCAAATAATTGACAACTGCATCAGGGAGATATCCCATTTTTCTATATTCATCAACGGAAGTCGCTCCGTGGCGTTTGCTCATTTTTTTATGATCGGAACCTAATATTAAAGAAATATGTCCGAATTTTGGAATTTCATAGCCCAATGCCTGATAGATTGCAATCTGCCTCGGTGTGTTTGATAAATGCTCTTCAGCACGAATAACATGTGTTATTTCCATAAGAGCATCGTCTACCACTACAGCAAAATTATAGACGGGAATGCCGTCGGATTTCACAATAATAAAATCTCCTACTCCGGAGGCTTGAAATTCGACATGTCCTCGTACCATATCATTAAAAGAAAATACACCTTCTTCAGGTACACGGAGACGGATAACCGGTTTTCTTCCTTCCGCTTCATAGGCGGCAATTTCTTCGGCAGATAAATGACGGCAATGATTGTCATAAACGGGAGTTTTGCCTTCTGCTAATTGTTTATTACGGCTTTCTTCTAATTCTTCAGCAGAACAATAGCAATAATATGCCTTCCCTTCAGAAAGCAACCGTTCCACTTCTTTGTGATAAATTTCCAAACGTTCTGTCTGCCTGTACGGTCCGTTATCGCCACCGACATCGATGCCTTCATCCCAGTCCAACCCCAGCCATTTCAATGCGTCTTTGATGTTTTCTTCCGATTCTCTTGTAGATCTTGCTAAATCCGTATCTTCGATGCGGACAAGGAATTTTCCCTTTTGATTACGAGCCGCAAGCCAGTTGAATAAAGCAGATCTGGCTCCTCCGATATGAAACGGTCCTGTCGGACTAGGTGCAAAACGAACTTTAAAAGGTTTATCCATTATACATTCCCCCAAACAGTATCACTGATGCTAAGGCTGCAATACCTTCTTTTCGACCAATAGCTCCCATTTTTTCATTTGTGGTTGCTTTTATGTTAACTTGTTCCGGATTCAAATGCAATGCAGACGCCATAGTTTCCTTCATTTTTTCAATATATTTCGAAAGTCTCGGACTTTCTGCAATAACGACGGTGTCAATGTTGCCGATCCGATAATTTTTTTGACAAAGAAGCGTTCCCACTTCTTTTAATAAATCTAAGCTGAAAGCATTTTTGTATTTTTCGTCCGTGTCAGGAAAAAAATGCCCGATATCAGGTAACCCGGCGGCACCGAGCAAAGCGTCCATCACCGCATGAATAAGCACATCCGCATCGGAATGCCCCGCCAATCCGTCACGGTCGGATACTTTTATCCCCCCCAGATACAATGGTCTTTCGGCATCAAAACGATGAATATCATACCCCTGCCCGATTCGGACGGAAGGTGCAGGCGAAATCATCATAGCAAATCTTTTCCAATCTTCGGAAGTCGTGATTTTGAAATACTGTTCACTGCCCTCCAATAATGAAACGGGTATCTTTTTTTGTTCCCAAATGGAAGAATCATCAGTAATTTCAGAGTAATCAAAGGTTTTATCCGATAAAATTTTTTTGTAAAGCTTCGTTAAAATTCCCTGCGGAGTTTGTGCCCGATAAAACTTCATTCGATTCACTGTCTTTTCAATTCTGCAACCGTCAGATTTTTTAATCGTGTCTGTCGATGGAACAGCATAAATGGCGGCAGGATTGCTTTCGTTAATCTTTTTGTAAATATTATCAATGGCTTCTCCGCTGACAAAAGGACGTGCTCCGTCATGAATCAAAAGCTTCTCCGATTTATCCGAAACTTGCAACAGACCGCTTTTGACGGACTCTGCTCTGGTATTTCCACCGACAGCCCATTTAATGGAAAATTTCTTCGGAAATGATTTTACAATTTCCTTAAAAGCATTTTTTTCATCTTCTCTGATGACAAGTATCAATTCATCTATGAGCCGGCTGTCATATATATTTTTTAAGGTATACCAAATTAAAGGATGTCCGTTCATTTCCATCAAAACTTTATTGACAGAACTTCCCATCCTTGTCCCTTGTCCCGCTGCAACAAGTATTAAACTATTCATATTAAGCACTTTCCAATTTAGCAAATATCATTTTACCGGCCGCAGTTTGAAGGACAGAGGTAATAATGACGGGAACTTCCGTCCCTATTGCCTGTGCTCCGTCTTCGACAACAATCATTGTCCCGTCTTCTAAATACGCGACACCTTGCCCTTCTTCCTTACCGCTTTTTACCAATTGAACAAAAATTTGTTCACCCGGTATCACCACTGGTTTGACCGCAATTGCCAGATCATTGATATTTAAAACGGGGATTCCCTGTAATTCCGCCACTTTATTTAAATTATAATCATTGGTGACAATTTTATATCCTTTAAGCCTTGCCAATTTGACCAATTTGGAATCAACCTCAGATATATCCTCAAAATCGTCCGTAATAATCTGGATATCGCCCTTGCTTTTTTTTATATGATTTAAAATATCAAGTCCTCTGCGGCCTCTGTTCCGTTTTAAAACATCGGAAGAGTCTGCAATTTTTTGTAATTCTTCCAGCACGAACACAGGAACGATGATCGGTCCTTCCAAGAAACCGGATTTATAAATATCAATGACACGACCGTCAATAATGATATTTGTATCCAGTAATTTGCCGATTCGTTCATTTCCTTTTTTACTTTTATTTCCCGCTTCCGACCTGAAGTGGAACCATCCGGCAAATTCGGTTTTTTTAGTAATTGCCAGATGCATCCCTATATACCCTAAAACAATACTGAGCGCAACAGAAACATAGGGCCCTATATAGGGAATATTACCGAAGGCAAGACCAACCAAATTGGCAATAATAAGTCCTAAAAACAGACCTACCGTTCCAATCAGCAAATCTTGTGTCGATATGGAAGATAAAGATTTTTCAACTCTGGAAGTATAGGCGAAAAGACTTTTGATAAGATAGGGAGCTATGAAAATCCCTATAAAAGCTCCGATTACGGCGCCTATCAACATAATTGCCAGCGACAATACGGTAATCCCTAACACTGTTTCTGTCAAAAAATTTTTGGGCATAACAGCGGTAAGTAACGGTTCCGTCTGTGTAGACAAAACAATGCCGAGGACGCTGAAGAGCAAAATAAATATGACCTTTAATATTTTCTCAGGCATTTTATGAATTCCTTTTTTTCATAAATATAACCAATTAATTATTGCTTATTGACACTTTCAGATAACAATTATAATATCATACTTTTTTTATATTGAGAATCAGAGCGGCCTTGAAAGAACCCTCACTTTATATAATCTATCGCTTCATTAATATTTCTTACAAAAATTATATTTTTTAGCAGTTCCTTTTTATGACTTTCAAAAAAACGAAGAGCATCTTTTTTATTTCGTTCCGGCAGAATGAAATAATTAAAATTCATTTTCACCGCTTCTTTCAGACGAGTTTCTATTCTTGAAACGGGAAGAATTTCTCCGGTTAATCCGATTTCCCCCAAGGCAATCATATCTTCTTTTATAGAAATATCATATTTGACAGAAACAAGAGCCAAAGCGACAGACAGATCAGCTGCCGTTTCTTTTACTTTATAGCCGCCGGCCACATTTAAGTACACATCATCCGATGAAAACTGTATTTTAGCTTTTTTCTCGAGAACGGCAAGTAAAATGATCAGCCGATTAAAATCATATCCTGAAGAAATACGGCGCGGAATGGAAAGCATGGAATGGACAATCAATGCCTGTATCTCTATGAGTATAGAACGTAAACCTTCCATGCAGGATGCAATCGTACTTCCCGGCGTATGATTATTCCCGCTGTCTTTCAATAAATATTTTGACGGATCTTCTATCCCTTTCAATCCGTTCCTTTCCATAACAAATAAGCCTGATTCGGAAGTAGAACCAAATCTGTTTTTTACCGTTCTCAGCACACGAAACTGATAACTCCGATCCCCTTCCAAATATAATACAACATCTACCATATGCTCCAATATCCGGGGACCCGCAATATTTCCCTCTTTTGTCACATGTCCGATAATCATGACGGTAATCCCCTTCTCTTTGGCAAGACGAACCAAAGAGGCGGTACAATCTCTAATCTGTGCGGGACTTCCCATGGCAGAATCAAGGCCGGACATAAAGATAGTCTGAATAGAGTCGATAATAATCATGTCCGGTTTAAGTCTGTCCGCTTCCGCCATGATTTGTTCCAAATTACTTTCACCATAGACCAAACATCTTTCTGTATTTACCTGAAGTCGTTCAGCCCGTATTTTAATTTGTGTTTCCGACTCTTCTCCGCTGCAGTAAAGTACGGATTTATTCTTTTCCGTAAAAGCATTACAAATTTGCAAAATCAATGTAGATTTACCGATACCCGGTTCGCCGCCCCAAAGAATTACAGATCCGGGAACAATCCCTCCCCCCAAGGGTCTGTCAATTTCCGGCATCTCCAAAATAACCCGTTCTTGTCCGTTCAATTCGATTTCAGACAATTTTATCGGTCTTTTCTGATTTGATGGCGACGATGAAAGAATATTTTTCGGAAGAGCAGGTTCAATATACTCTTCAAGAGTATTCCATTCGCCGCAATGAGTACATCTTCCCATCCATTTTATATAATTGGCGCCGCAATTACTGCATATATACTTTATTTTTTCTTTTGAATTTCCGCTCATAAAAACCTCAATTACAAAAAAATGGACACAAGAACAGTTCCTTATGTCCATTATACAACTTTTAATCTTATTTTTTAATTTTCTACAAATGTTAATTTGCCTTTTTCATCGACACCCACACGGATCGTTGATTTTCCTTCTAAATTACCTTCCAAAATCAATTCGGAAATAGGATCTTCAATTTCTTTTTGGATGACTCTTTTCAGCGGGCGGGCACCGTATTCAAAATCAGAACCTTTCGCAATCAAAGCATCTCTTGCCGCATCGGTTACTTCAATCTTCAAATGAAGGCTTTCCAATTTTTGTTCCACATTTTTAAGTAACAATTTGGATATCTCGGTCAAATCTGATTTAGAAAGAGGATGGAACACGATAATTTCATCAATTCTGTTGATAAATTCCGGACGGAAACTCTTTTTAACCTGCTCTAATATGGATTCTCTTGTTTTTTCAAAACCGACTTCGTCCTTGCTTTCACCGGTCAGGAATCCCATAGTTTTGTCCTTATTTTTCAATAATTGTGAGCCCAAATTACTTGTCATGATAATGACGGAATTTGTAAAGTCTACCGTTCTTCCTTGTCCGTCCGTCAAGCGGCCGTCATCCAAAACTTGCAGCAGGATATTAAAGAAATCGGCATGCGCTTTTTCTACTTCGTCAAAAAGAATAACACTGTATGGATTTCTGCGAATGGCATCCGTCAGCTGACCGCCTTCTTCATATCCTACATATCCGGGAGGTGCTCCGACAAGACGGGAGACTTCATGTTTTTCCATATATTCGGACATATCAAAACGGATCATATTCTTTTCACTGCCGAACATGGACTCGGCAAGCGCCCTGGCCAATTCGGTTTTACCCACACCGGTAGATCCGAGAAATAAGAAGGAACCGATCGGACGTTTCGGATCCTTAAGACCGGCCCGTGCTCTTCGAATAGCTTTTGCAACGGAATTAACCGCTTCATCCTGTCCGATAACTCTTCTATGAAGTTCGCTTTCCAAATGCAGTAATCTTTCCGAATCTTTTTGTCTTAAATTCTGAAGCGGAATTCCGGTCCATTTAGCAACCACCTCAGCAATATCTTCTTCAGTCACTATTAAATGTTCATGATCGGCACCTTTCCAATCTCCCTTCAATTTTTCTATTTCTTCCGACAAATCTTTTGCTTTATCTCTCAAAACTGCGGCTTTTTCAAAATTCTGAGAGGAAATCGCTTCTTCTTTTTCTTTCTGAAGAGAAGACAATTCTTCTTCTTTTTGTTTTAAATCATCGGGAGCGGATGATGCTTCCATTCTCACCTTCGCAGCAGCTTCATCAATTACATCAATGGCTTTATCCGGCTGAAATCTGTCAGTAATATAACGAGAAGATAACTCCACTGCTTTTTTTATTGCTTCATCCGTGATTTTTGCTTTATGGAAAGCTTCATAGCGATCTCTCAATCCCATTAAAATGGAAACCGTATTCGAAGGAGTCGGTTCTCCTACTTTTACCGGCTGAAAACGTCTTTCAAGAGCAGCATCCTTTTCTATATATTTTTTATATTCCTTAAGGGTTGTTGCTCCGATACAATGAAGTTCGCCTCGTGCCAAGGCAGGTTTCATTATATTGGCGGCATCCATGGAACCTTCACCGGCACCTGCTCCTACGAGAGTATGCAGTTCGTCAATAAAAAGAATCCAGTCTTCATGTTTCTTTACTTCTTCCAAGACTTTTTTCAAACGTTCCTCAAACTCGCCCCGATACTTCGTACCCGCTACGACAGAAGACATATTCAATGAGATAATATGGCTGTTCTTCAGGATTTCAGGGACATCATTATTGACGATTCTTTGAGCAAGTCCTTCTGCAATTGCTGTTTTACCTACCCCGGGGTCGCCAATTAAAACAGGATTATTTTTATTTCTTCGGGACAAAATTTGAATAACTCTGTCTATTTCGGTCTGTCTTCCGATCACCGGATCAATCTTCCCTTGTTTTGCTCTTTCATTCAAATCAACGGCAAATTCACCCAGATCGCCCAATTCCACACCTCTTTCATTAGGAGTTTCTTCTGACATGAACTGTTCAAAAGCTCTTTTGAGCTTTCCTCCCGTTACATCAAAGTGCTCAAGAATCTGTACTGCCAGACCGCCTCCCTCATGAATGATGGCAAGAAGCAAATGCTCGGTTCCAACATAATTATTTCCTAATTCATTAGCTTCTTCCACGGCCATCTCCAAAACTCGCTTGGTTCTTGGAGCAACATATAATTCCTGACGGGCAAAAAAACTGTTTTGATTGTATTCTTGTAACAATTCTTCCAAGGCGTTTACGGTAACCCCCAAAGAATTTAATATCTTACCGCCGGCACTGTCTTTTTCATTGGCAATTCCCAATAAAAGATGTTCCGTCCCCACATAATCGCTCCCCAATTTTGCCGCTTCTGCCGCCGCAAATTTCCAAGCTCTTTTTACACTGTCTGTATATCTGTTATCCATTTTTGTTTCTCCTTTTAAAACATATTCGAATCATTCTGAAGAATTCTCATCTTTGTATTTTTTTATTTGATCTCGTATTTTTGCCGCTTCTTCAAAATTTTCCTTTTCAATACAATCATTTAATTGTTTTTCAAGATTCGACAAGAAAGTATCTTCTTTTGTATCAGTCATATTAATATCCTCTTTACCGA
>ERZ506896.418-NODE-418-length-34344-cov-4.680451_pt1 | contig 34344 bp, 33 predicted proteins | sample MGYA00513176_ERZ506896 | MGnify/ENA metagenome assembly ERZ506896
ATTATGAGGAATGCATATAATCAACGCCGTCGATTTGTATTAGAACTTTTCTCAGAAATGGGACTAAAATGTTTTGAACCGGAAGGCGCATTTTATATATTTCCTGATATTTCAAAATATATCGGTTGCAGAAATAAAGATACGGTCATTACAAATGCCGATGTTTTTTGCCGGTTCATCTTGGAAAGTGCAAATGTTTCTATCAGCAGCGGAAGCTTATTTTATGCACCCGGTCATGTCAGAATCTCCTATTCCAATTCTTTGGAAAATATTGACGCCGCCATGAAAAGAATTCAAAAGGCACTCGATTCATTATCATGAAATAACATTTGTGGAAAAGAGGATAAAATGAGAACTATTTCAGAGTTTATAAATCTTCGTAAATCATTGTCGGCAGTTTTTGCTACACTGTTTTTGTGTTTGGCCGTATTGATTTTTGCCGGTTGCGGCAATGATGACGGCAGTAAGGCTAAAGCGTTCAGGCTGGGGATTATTCCTTCCGAAAATGCACAGGAAACTCAAAAATCCTTTGCTCCTTTAGTTTCTTATTTGGAAAAAACGATGAATGTCAAAATTGAAGCTTCCGTAGCTACAGATTACAATGCAGTGGTGGAAGCAATGCGGGCAGGTCATTTAGATGCTGCTATGTTCGGACCTTTTTCTTATGTCATGGCGAATGAGAGGGCAGGTGCACAAGTGGTTGTTGCCCGTGTGGGGGTAACGGGTCTTCCTACCTATAAGTCGTATATTTATACCCGCAGTGACAGCGGCATCAATTCTTTACAAGATTTAAAAGGGAAAAGTTTTGCTTTTACGGATCCCGGCTCTGCTTCCGGATATTTGATTCCGTCAAAGGTATTTTTAGACAATAAAATGTCTTCTAAAGATTTTTCCAGTACGATTTATACCAACGGGCAAGATGCATCTGTTTTGGCGGTAAAAAATAAATCGGTTGATGCAGCCTGCGGTGATGAGATGACTTGGGAACGTTCCATTTCTGCCGGAATTGTAGGAAAAGATGAATTGAAAATCCTTGCTTCTGCAGATATTCCTCAGTCTCCGTTTGCCGTATCTAAAGATATATCACCGGAAATGAAGAAAAAATTTGTCGATGCCATGTTAAAAGTCGGCAAGGAGGCACCGGAGACACTGAAACCTTTAAAAGCTAAAGGATACGTTGAAACCACCGACGATAATTATAAGATCATCAGAGACACGGCAAAAGCTTTGAATTTGGATTTATCCAAAATGAAATAATTTTTGAAAGAAGAATAGTATATGGCAAATCCGATAAAAGATAAAATAGCACGGGGAAAGCCTGCCATAGGTGTTTCCATCATGTTTCCGTCGGCTCAGCTGGTAGAAATGGCAGGACGGCTGGGGTATGACTGGGTTCTGATTGACTGTGAACACGGTTCCATTTCTGTTGAACAGGCAGAACGTATGATAACGGCTGCCGAAGCGGCGGGAATTGTTCCTGTTGTACGGCCCCCGTCTGACGATCCCGATATAATAGGGCAGCTGATGGATTGCGGAGCAAAAGGCATACAGGCTCCTCATATAAGAACTGCCAAAGAGGCTGAAAAGATAGTTGATGCGGTCAAGTATTTTCCTGAAGGCCATAGAAGTATAGCCGTCGGGACCAGAGCGGCCCATTACGGATTCAACTTATCAATGGCGGAATATGCTGAAAAATCAAATGAAGAGATGCTTGTTTGTATTCAGATAGAAGATAAAGAGGCTTTGGCGGAACTTCCGGAGATTTATAAAGTAAAAGGTATTGATGTCTTATTTATCGGCCCGTCCGATTTGTCCCAGTCCTTAGGCCACCCGGGCGACTACGAGCATCCCGTTGTCAAAGAGGCGATCAGTGATGCTTTCCGCTTTATTGAAAGCATAGGCATTGCCGCCGGAACGGCAGGAAATATTGATTATTTGCCCAAGCGTTTAGGTCAGGGCGTACTATATTATTATGTCCATATAACAACGCTTCTGAAGTATTCGACACAAGAAGTTTTCAGAAAATTACAGGAAGCAGAGGAATAATCGGACGATGTAATTGTTTTAACAGAAATATTCACAAAATGGATTCGGTTCTTTTAAGAAAAACCGGGTCTTTTTATTATGCGATAAATCATGAGAGTGAACCTGATTGAAAACTGATTGTCACAGGACGGATTATATACGGGATGTCAAAAAGAATAAATACCGGCACAGAAAAACTGCATATCATAAGCGGATTTATTTTATGATATGCAGTCTGAATTTTAAATGACAGGTGAATTAATATTCGTCGGGATATTCTTCCTGTTCTTCTTTGGCAAGGGAGATCAGTAAGCGGAGCATGGTCAAGCTGATGTCTTCGAAAGCGGCCTCTTCATCAAAGGCGGCGATAATTCCATAACGGAAGAGAAGTTCTTTGTCTTCTTTTCTGACTTGATGAGCAGCAATGAGTATATCGTCCCTTCCGATCATTGCGAGTGTTTGTGACATGGGGATGACTGCTTTTGCCAAGTCGGGACTTTTGGAAGTGTAAAAAATAAAGTGAACATCATTATCAGCTGCCGTTTGTGCCGAGGCACTCGGAGAAAGAAGGGGGCCTACATCCACATCCCATCCGTGATCGGCAAAGACGGTGGCAGCAATTTTTCTCGATTCTTTATCATCATCTTCTTCCAATTCAGGCAAGAATAATCTGGGACGCCGTCCGTCCAGTTCTTCAAATTGCCTGCTGAGTTCGAGCGCATCTTCAGTGAGTGAACCCTGTGCTTTTACCGTCATTATTTCCTCCTCGTACAATACATAATATTAAAATATAATTATTAAAAATAAGATTGCGAAAAGAATACTATAATTATTATATGATAAAAATATTGAAAAAACAAATGACATATTTGAAATTAATATAATAAGATAAGAAATAAATTACATATAATATCAGTTTTATTGATTGACACTTAGAATATTATGAATTATACTAAAAATGTAGTTATTTAGACAATTTCATAGAGCTGACAGATGCGAAAGCATAAAAGAGAATCCGGTATAAGCCGGAGCGGTCCCGCCACTGTAAAGGGAGTTTATATCAAGTATGTCACTGGGAAACCGGGAAGGCGATATAAATGATGAACTTAAGCCAGGAGAACTATCTGTCTAAGAATCACCGTTATACCTGCGAGAGATGGGGAGGGGATTAAGGAAATATTTCCTTGTCCGGCTATCATTATTCTCTTGATAGTCGATTTTTTTTGATAAGAGAACATGATAAGGAGGTGCAATTATCGGCGATTTGAAAATGATTCTTTCCGGTCATGACAAAACCGAACAAAATATTTTTTATTGAGTCGGTGTTTGATGACCCGTGAAGAGGATCATTTGTTTCCGGGGGATTGTCTAAAATTATTATAAGGAGGAAGTTTTCATGGATGAACAAAAGTCCCAGGATTCGGTAAAACAGCTGACCGATCAAGAGTTAGAAGAAATATTGAGAAAATCAAATGAAAAAGCCGAATTTCCGCAAGTAGAGTTTGATGAATTTGAAGCCCCCACTTATGAAGAATGGGTGGAAGCATGTAATGCACTTTTAAAAGGCAAACCTTTCGATAAGATTATGTACACCGGTACATATGAAGGAATTACCTTTTCTCCGATTTATACAAAAAGTACAGGCCCGGATGCTACAGAAGATATCCTTCCCACCGATGATTATCCCGGCATGGGTGATTATTTGCGCGGTGCAACGGCAGAAGGTTATAAATGCGCTCCTTGGGGTATTGCTCAGGCTTGTGATGAAACATTGCCGAAAGAAAATAATGAACTTTTAAAACATGAAATCGACAGAGGTTCTACGGTTTATCATGTCCGCATTGACAGTGCGACGGCAGAAGGCATTGATGTAAAAGATGCCAAAGAACCGGGGGATTACGGAGTAAGTATTACATCCTTGGAAGATATGCATACTCTGATCGACGGACTTGATTTTGAAAAAGTTCCTTTCATGATGTATGCAGGAGTATCTTCTCTCCGCCTGCTGGCACTCGTTGCTTCCGCGTTGAAAGCACAGGGAAAGGATGTCAGTCAGTTACACGGGATGATCGGGGCAAACCCGATAGGACAGCTTGTCCGCAACGGCAAACTTCATGCAACATTGGATCAGTACTATGATGAAATGGCGGAATGCATCCGCTGGGCAAGGAAAAATGCTCCGGGACTTCGCACCATTATGGCAAGAAGTGATGTTTTCTCCCGCGGCGGCTGCAATGCGGTACAGGAAGTCGCTTATACTTTTGCAATGGCTGTGGAATATATTCGTCAGATGCAGGATCGGGGTATTGATATTCATGATATTGCGCAGTCCGTTAATTTCGGATTCAATACGGGCGCTACTTTCTATATTGAAATTGCAAAACTTCGTGCTGCCCGCCAAGTCTGGGCAAATATCATGAAAGCTTTCGGTGCCGAAGAAGCTGACAGATCTGCCAGAATTCATGCACGTCCGGCTTTATTTACCAAAACGATTTATGATATCGGCGTAAATATGCTCCGCAACACAACCCAGATTTTCTCTGCCGTTGTCGGAGGAGTAGATACCTATGAAAACTCTCCCTATGATGATACGGTCCGCAAAGGAGATGAATTCTCCCGCCGTATCGCAAGAAATCTTCACATTATGCTTCAGGAAGAATTCGGAATGCTCCGCCCCATCGATCCTGCAGGCGGCTCTTGGGGAATTGAAGCACTGACCAAAGAAATGGCAGAAAAGATTTGGGCAGAATTCCAGAAAATCGAGTCTCTGGGAGGCATTGTAAAAGCGCTGCAGGAAGAATATCCGCAGAAACAGATTCTTGAAGTGTTGAACAAACGCTTTAAAGCATTGGAATTGCGTAAAGACAGCGCGGTCGGTACGAATATGTATCCGAATATGACGGAAGAACTTCCTGAACCTCGTCCGGAAGACAGAGATGCTTTGAGAAAAGAATTGTCCGACGGTGTTGAAAAATACAGAGCCGATATGGACAAGGTCCACATGGAAGCTGCTTTAGAGGACCTTAAGAAAGCAGGCAAAGGTGAATTTGTCGACAAAGCCGTGGAAGCATTTTCTGCAGGAGCTACCATTTCCGAAGTCAGGGATGCCAATGAAACGGGCGGTGAATCCATAGAAGTCAGAAAGATTTATCCCCACCGCTGGACGGAACGTTTTGAAAAACTTCGTATGGATACGAAGAATTACAAAAAAGAAACCGGCAAGAATGTAGAAGTTTTCTTGGCAAATATGGGACCGATCCCGCAGCATAAAGCCAGAGCAGACTTCTCTACCAGTTTCCTTCAGGTCGGAGAATTTAATATTCATCTGAATGAAGGTTTCCAAGATGATGAAAATAAGCCGGGTTCCCGCTGGGATAAGTGTGCGGAAGCACTCAAGGCAGGGATCGATGATAAGGGCACGCCCTATGACGGCGCCGTTATTTGCTCCACCGATGCGACCTATCCGGAAGATGTACCGGCACTGGCACCGCGCTTGAAAGAAGTATTGGGAGAAGGAACACTTTTCCTTGCCGGTGCGGCACCGAAAGATTTGGAACCGGTTTATCGGAAGGCCGGCGTTGATGAATTCATCAGTGTCAAAGCAAATTGCTATGAAATTCTCCGCATGCTCCAGAAGAAAAAAGGAATGAAAATCACGGAAGAGGAGGTAAAATAATATGTCGATGAATCCGGATTTTACAAAACTGACAATGGAAGAACATCCTCATTGTTCTTATGATGCATGGAAAGAGAATGTAGAAAAGAATACGGGGAAAAAATATGATGATCTGTATGAACAGACGATGGAACGTATCCCCGTAGGACCTCTTTATACGAAGGATATCTATGAAACATGTAACCACTTGGACTTCATGAGCGGTATTCCTCCGTTCTTGCGCGGACCGTACTCCACCATGTATGTATTCCGTCCGTGGACGGTACGTCAATATGCAGGTTTCTCCACAGCAGAAGAGTCCAATGCATTCTATCGCAGAAACTTGGCGGCAGGCCAGAAAGGGCTGTCCATTGCATTCGACCTTCCCACCCATCGCGGCTATGATGCGGATAACCCCCGTGTTATCGGTGACGTCGGCAAAGCAGGCGTTTCAGTATGCTCCATGCTGGATATGAATATTCTTTTCTCCGGCATTCCGCTGGACCAGATGTCCGTATCCATGACAATGAACGGCGCCGTGCTTCCCATCTTGGCATTCTTCATTTGTGCCGGTATCGAACAGGGGGTAGACAGAAAAATTCTTGCAGGAACCATCCAGAACGATATTTTGAAAGAGTTCATGGTTCGTAATACTTATATCTATCCTCCGGCTATGTCCATGCGTATTATCGGTGATATTTTCGAATATACCACGAACTATATGCCTAAGTTTAACAGTATTTCTATTTCCGGCTATCACATTCAGGAATGCGGTGCTACCTGCGACTTGGAAATCGGCTATACATTGGCGGACGGTATGGAATATATCCGCTGCGGTGAAAAAGCGGGACTTGCCGTCGATGCTTTTGCTAAACGTCTGTCTTTCTTCTGGGATCAGGGTAAGAACTACTTCATGGAAGTAGCAAAGATGAGAGCCGCTCGTGTTCTTTGGGCAAAAATTCTGAAACAATTCGGGGCAAAGAATCCGAAATCCATGGCACTTCGTACACATTCGCAGACTTCCGGCTGGTCTCTGACCGAACAGGATCCGTTCAATAATATTGCCCGTACCTGTATGGAAGCTATGTCTGCCGCACTCGGACATACCCAGTCGCTGCATACCAACGCGCTCGACGAAGCCATCGCACTTCCGACGGACTTCTCTGCCCGTCTGGCTCGTAATACCCAGCTTTATATCCAGGATGAAACCAAAGCTTGCAAAATTATCGATCCTTGGGGCGGGTCCTACTATGTAGAATATCTGACCAATCAGATCATTCGTCGTGCTTGGGGACATATTCAGGAAGTCGAAGCACTGGGCGGCATGGCAAAAGCTATTTCTACCGGCCTTCCGAAAATGCGTATCGAAGAATGCGCGGCTCGTCGTCAGGCAAATATCGACAGCGGCAAAGAAACCATTGTCGGCCTCAATAAATATCGTCTGGCTAAAGAAGATCCGCTCAACGTTCTTTCTATCGATAATACGGCAGTTCGGAATGCACAGATTAAACGTTTGGAAAAACTCAGAAGTATTCGTGACAATGATGCGGTTGCCCGCGACTTGGAAGCCATCACCAAAGCAGCAGAAAGCCGTGACAACGGAAACCTTCTTGACCTCGCGGTACAGGCAGCGCATGATCGGGCATCTCTCGGTGAAATTTCCGATGCCGTTGAAAAAGTATCCGGCCGTTTCAATGCGACCATCCATACCATTTCCGGCGTTTATTCTTCCGAATTTGATAATTCCGGACAGCTGGAAGAAGCAAAGAAACTGGCAGACCGATTTGAAGAACTGGAAGGCCGCCGTCCCCGTATTTTCCTTGCGAAGATGGGTCAGGACGGACATGACAGAGGTCAGAAAGTACTCGCAACATCCTTTGCAGATATGGGCTGGGACGTCGACGTAGGTCCGCTGTTCCAGACACCGGAAGAAGCTGCGCAGGATGCTGTAGATAATGACGTTCATATGGTTGGATTCTCCTCTCTTGCGGCAGGTCATAAGACACTGCTCCCCGCTATCGTAGAAGAATTGAAAAAACGCCATCGTGAAGATATTCTGGTATGCATCGGCGGCGTTATTCCTGCACAGGACTATGATTTCCTCTATGAACATGGGGCGCAGGCTATTTTCGGACCGGGCACCAATATTCCGGAATGCTGCATCAAGCTTCTCCATATGCTTGTTGACCGTGCAGAAGAGGAAACCAAGGAAGGGTAAGGTATAGTAATATGGCCGAAAACGATGATGACTTAAGACCGAGCTGGGTCCCGAAAGAGGCAAATCCCGAGTTTGCTACCTCCGTTATGCGCGGTATTGATACAGCCATGAACAGTGTGACGGGAGCCAAGGAATATCCTGCTGAAGGCAAGCTCCGTAAAGTACCGCTTCGCAAAAAATTGTCCGTAGAAGAATATATAGAAGGGGTGGCGAAGGGAGATCGGATGATTCTCTCAAAAGCCATCACTCTTATCGAAAGCAACGCTCCGAAGGATTTTGATAAAGCGCAGCGGGTTCTTCAAGGTCTTCTTTCAAGGACAGGAAAAGCTTTGCGCATCGGTATTACCGGTGTACCCGGTGCAGGTAAGAGTAGTTTCATCGAATCTTTTGGTACTATGCTTTGTCAGCAAGGCTATAAAGTGGCGGCGCTGGCGATCGATCCGACCAGTTCGATTACCGGCGGATCGATTCTCGGTGATAAAACTCGTATGCAGACTTTATCGAGAGAACCGAATTGCTTTATTCGTCCGTCTCCGTCCAAAGGAACCCTCGGCGGCGTGGCTCGAAAGAGCCGTGAAACCATGCTCCTTTGCGAGGCGGCAGGCTATGATGTGATTCTTGTGGAAACCGTCGGTGTAGGACAGTCGGAAACCACGGTCCGCGACATGGTGGATTTCTTCATGCTTGTCGTATTGACCGGCGCAGGAGATGATTTGCAGGGGATCAAAAAAGGCATCATGGAATTGGCAGATGCCATCGTAGTCAATAAGGCAGACGGAGATAATTTGGAAAGAGCCAAAGTCACCCAAGGTGAATATGAAAGAATGGTTGAGTTTATCCGTCCCGCTACCGAAGGTTGGGAAACCCATGCATACCGCTGTTCTGCATTGAAAAAAACAGGACTTTTGGAACTGTGGGCGGTGATGAGAGAATTCGAGAAAGTAACCAAAAAGTCCGGTGTGTTTGAAAACAGACGGCAAAGACAGGTTCTTTCTTGGGTACGCAGCATGATTGACGAACATCTGCATAATCTGTTCTTTGAAAATCCGGTTGTTAAAGGCCGTTTTCCTCAGATTCGTGCTGCCGTACTGACCGGAGCGATTTCTCCGAGCCAGGCCGTTTCCGAACTCATCAGATCTTTCGATATGGACAGAGCGTCTGCACTGCATTTGGAAAAAACAAAGCTTTAAAGACGATCTCCGATGAAGGAAAAAGAAATTCCTCAGGCACCTTGTGTTGAAATGAAGAAAATCCCCGGAGATCATTTCCGGGGATTCTTTATTTTGATAAAAAATGAATATAACCGATATTAAAAAAGGGAGGAATAACCGTGAAAGAATTATACCTGGCCGGCGGTCCCTACTATGGAATACAAGAAGTATTTTCCCGTATTCGGGGAGTTACCGATACGGTGGCAGGATTTGCCAACAGCCGAAAGGAAAAACCGACAAAAGAAGAAGTGGCTTCCGGAAACACGGGAGCGGTGGAATGTGTAAAAGTCGTTTATAATCCGAAAAAAATAGATATCACATCTTTATTATCCCTGTTTTTTACCATTATAAATCCTTATACCGACGGGATACAGGGAAAATGCAGCGGCCCTCAATACAGAACGGGAATATATTATACATCCGCTGAAGATACTTTTCAGATTACTTATTACATGAGCTATATAAAAAGCAGAGGAGCCGGCAGAGGATTGAGTACCGATGCGGTAGTGCTCAATGAGATTCGGAAGAATTTTTTACCGGAAGTACAGACGGAAGTAAAAAAACTGGAAAACTTTTATGAAGCGGCGGAAGAAGAACAATATTATTTGAAAAAACATCCGGAAACCTATTCTCCCATAGACATTAAACTTTTGGAAGAATCAGGAACTTTTGATATGACATTTTAAGATAAACCGGGACTGTTTTAAAAATGAGGTAAGGCGGGTGCGGTGTTTCGATTGACAGACATGGTATATAGTGCTATGATGATAACAGTTAAATATGTTAAACAGGTGCTCGAAAGAGCTTAATAGGGAAGATCGGTGAAAAACCGACACGGTCCCGCCACTGTAATGCCGAGTAAATCCGATTAAGTCACTGAGGAATTGGGAAGACCGGATGCGCGATGAAGCAAAGTCAGGAGAACTGCCTGTTTTTACTGCCGATTGACCTGCGAGTGATGGGGAGGCGGTGTGATATATGTTTTATGATCTATCCACCCCGTTTGCCGAAAAGCAGGGTGGATTTTCTTATATAAAGATGAAAGCGAAAAATTTTCTTCATAAAATTGTTTTTATTGCCTCTCGGGCTTACATATATAAAGAGTCTGCAGCGATTCTTTACAAGATTCATCTTCCTTGAACGATGGTAAAGGGAAATACCATCGTTCCCCTTTACAAATACTTCCTTGGAAGTTTATATATCATTTGTTGTAAATGCTGGCTACAGCTTTACATATACATGCAGGATTTCCTTGCATGGGTTCACTTTCTCCGAACGGTGGTAACAGGGAAATGCCATCGTTCCCCTTTTTCAAACAACTCATTTCGAGTGTATATAGCATAAAACCGGCCTGTCATTGAAGAGTGTTCAATGCGGCAGGTTACTCTCCTTGGAACGATGGTGATACCGGGGAATATTATCATCGTTCCTCCCTCTCGGTAGTAACATCTTATCGATGTTATTATATAGTTCTCATTTGAGGTGCAATGGTACCTCCCCCTTTTGAAGCGGCTTTGCTGCTTCTTTTTTTTGCAAAAAATAATGAAATAAACTTGCTCGTTTCTGATATATAAAATAATTGGCTTTTTTTTAAAGATTGGGTATAATATAGATAGATTTCGATATGTTGTCATAAGGAGGTAAAAAATGTCAATTTATGATTTTACATGCAAAACAATTTCCGGCGAAGAAAAATCGCTGTCCGACTACAAGGGAAAAGTCGTTATTATCGTAAATACTGCCAGCAAATGCGGGTTTACGCCACAGTATGAAGAATTGGAAAATTTATATAAGAAATACAAAGATCAGGGGTTGGAAATTTTAGGATTCCCGAGCAATTCTTTCGGAGAACAAGATCCGGGAAGCAATGATGAAATTCATGACTTCTGCCGTTTAAATTACGGCGTGACTTTCCAGCTTTTTGAAAAGAATGATGTCCGCGGTGAAACGGCACTGCCCCTGTTCCGTTATTTGACGGAAGAGAAGAAATTCGAAGGGTTTGATATGAATAATTCCAGAGCAAAAGGACTGGCAGACTTTATTACTAAAAACTTCCCTGAAATTATGGAAGGAAACGGGATCAAATGGAATTTCACCAAGTTCCTGATTGACAGAAAAGGACAAGTGGTAAAACGTTTTGAATCGCCGGTAACACCTTACGAAATGGAAGAAGATATCAAGAATTTGCTGTAATAAAAAGCGGGCACTCTCAGCAAGAGTGTCCGTTTTTTGATGAAAAAATGATAAGAAAACAGGCTGTCTTCGGTAAAGAACAAATGTTGATGTGAAATAGGGAAAATTTCAGCATTCTTTTTAACTGCCGGCATTTCTGAATTCTTTCGGCGTGCATCGGTAAGTTTCAAGGAAAACTTTATTATAATAACTTTGATTGGGGAAACCGCAGGATTTAGAAATGGACGAAACGGTTTCCTTTGTGTTTTTCAAAAGATTCTTACTGATTTCCAGACGATAAAAATTCAAGGTTGTCATGGGAGTTTGTCTTGCACATTCCTTAAAAATACGGCAGCATTTGCTCCGGCTGACATGGCCCGCTTCGGCAATGTCGTCAAGGCTCAGTTTATCTGCATAGTGATGTTCCATGAAGGCGAGCATGTTTCTTAAGGCGGGATTTTCTACATATTCACTGTGGATAAATTGCCGGCTGCCGCTTTTATAGAAGGAATAGAGATCGCTGAAAAAGATATGGAGCTCGCCGATTTGCTCCAATTCACGGGCGGGATTTTTTGAATAAGAAAGTTCGACGATCTTATCGATCAAAAGTCCGGCATGACGGGCAAAGACAGTCTTTTCTTGCAATTGCAGATAAGTGAAGCGGGGATCGCGGATGATCGGGGAAATAAATTTCCTTTTCAGATAGCTGCTTCCCGTTAAAATTTCAGGGCTGAACAAAATGCAATGATAGGTACATTTTTCATTTCCTGCAGGGCGGCAATAATGAGATTGTCCCATGTTTATGATAAGGCAGTCTCCCGGGCTCAGAAGAAGCTGTTCCTGATTGATATGGAAATCAAGATGGCCTTCGGTGAGATGGATAAGCTCCATAGAATGATGAAAATGAGGAAGTGCCTTTGCATCAGGGCATAAGGAAATAGTTTCTTTTGTTGCAGAAAGAGGAAGCCGGTTTTTTTCTTTGTGGACGACCCGGGCAGCTTTCCGCATGGATTTCTTGTCAATCATATATTCCTCGTTTTGAAACGGTTTCGATTAAAATAAAAGATTTATCAATACAAACTTCCTTTATTATATACCGCGGCGGATATGGAATAAAGAAAGTTCTTTTCGTGGCTTGAAAGAAAGGGATCGGGAAATAATAAAAGCCGGCGTTTTCAGAATTGCCGGCCCTTATTTTATGATAACGGTTATGTATTTATTTTCTTTTGCACTGTCTTGAAAGACTTGAATCATTATTTTGCCGTAGCTGCCCAGATAAGCTTTGCTGCTTATGATTTTGGGAATGGCAATAACCGTTTTCTTTGGCAAGTCCGTAAGGCAGTCGTGGAGAGCATCTAAATTATTTCCGTAATAGTCGGGGAATGCCAGCATTTTTTTCAAATAGCGGTGAGCCTCGTCTTTATTTTTGAAATAAGACGGATCAAGTTCAATTATCATATGTTTGTCCTGTCAATATAATCTTTCAAAATTTTTATAATGAGAAGGGGAATAATAAATCAGTCCGTCATTGGAAAAACAGATGCGTTTGGCATTTCTGTTTCCCCGGACATAATCAATGTCGCATTCTTTCCAGTTACGGCCGTTTTTGTCGGGAAGCAGTTTTTCATAATTTCCGAAATGATCGCCGCCGATACTTTTGCCGGGAGCCACTTTGTCCAAAGTCCCTTTTTCTTTCCATCCCAGCGCTTCCGCTTCTTTTTTGGTGATGTAGTTGGAAGGAAGAGTTTTATAGGTATGTATATAAAGGGCGACATGATCTTTATCTGTATAAGTGCCGTTTTTTTCAACAGAGACTGAAGTCTTTCCTTTTTTTGCCGGAAGTTCCTGCTGAGCGGTACTTTTGGAAATATTTTGTTGTTTGTCACTGCTTCCGCAAGCGGTGAGGAAAGAGAAGGACAGGAGCAGGATAAGAATAACGGACAGGATTTTTTTCATAAAAATCTCCCCAAAATAAAGGAAAACATTTTATTTCTTTTCCTTAGCGTATTTTCTTGCAAAATCAGCGAAGTGTTTGATGAAATATTTTTTTACGCTTTCCGCGGGAGCGGTCAGCTTATTTCCTTTGTCCCAAGTAAGACCGATATATCTCTGGCAGTTGGGAGAGGAAATGGGAACCAGCGCCACATGATCGCCGCCGACGCCGTGCCAAGTGATGCTCGGCGCAAAAGAAACGCCCAGCCCTGCTTTAATAAATTCACGAACGGTGCCGGGATTGTCACTTTCCAAAATGACATGAGGGGTAAATCCCGCCAGCTGGCAATAGAAATCCGTAATGCTCCGAAGAGCGGCTCCGGACTGGAGAGAAATAAAATCCGATTTTTCGAAATCTTCCAGATTAACCGACGTTTTATTGGCCATGGGATGGGTATCGGGCATGGCAAGCATGATATCTTCCTGAAGCAGCGTGGTGGAATGATCGGTATCTATCGGATTGATACTGCTGGAAAGGTACAGATCTACATGAGGATGATTCCTGCTGTCCGCCTGATCACGCTGCTGAATGATTTCAAAACGAATTTGGGGATATTCTTTTTTGAATTCCGTAAGAAAGGCGGGAATGATCATGGAAGCGGAAAAGATGGAAATGGTGACGGTTAAATCCTGCGCTTCCTTGGCATCATCCAGTTCTTTCTGGGCACTTTTCAATTCCCGCATAATACGGTTGGTGTGGCTCAATAAAATTTCACCGTATTTTGTCAATACGATATTTCTTCCGGAACGTTGAAAAAGGGGAACGCCCAATTCCATCTCCAACATTTTTATAGTATGAGACAAGGAGGGCTGCGAGATATGAAGCGCTGCCGCTGCCCGGGTGAGATGTTGCAGTTCGGCGGTCTTTTGAAAATAAGTAAGAGCAAGAAGTGTAAGTCTCATAAATCCTCCTTTATTTAAAATTCTACTGTCAGTTAAATTATACGATTTACTCTATCATTCTTCAATAATAAAATAATTCTTCGTCAAAGTTTATGAATGGCCGGAATGATAGAAATAGGAAAGGAGGGAAATGCTGTCGGGTAAAAAAAGAGGTAATTTAAAAGCAGGGAACGGTGTCTTCTGATTTTTACGGGAAAATCATATAAAATATTCTGATAAGAAAATATTCAAAAAATCATAGACAGATTTTGTTTATCGCTAAAAAAGAAAGAAGATAAAAGAAATTTGACACTTTTTTTGTTTCATGTTACAACGAGATCGATATAGAGGTGCAAAACCATTTATTAAACAAAAGAAAAGGGGGCAGTATGGAATTTTTTATTGATACGGCTGATATAGATGCGATCCGAAAAGCCGATGAGATGGGATTTATTACGGGAGTAACCACAAATCCGTCCCTTATTGCCAAAGAAGGACGAGATTTTCACGAAGTTATAAAAGAAATTGCAAGTATTGCAGACGGGCCTGTTTCGGCGGAAGTTCTTTCAGAAACAGCGGAAGAGATGGTTGAAGAAGGAAAAATTCTCGCGGCCCTCGCTCCCCGGGTTGTTGTAAAAATACCGATGACCGCAGAAGGAATGAAAGCGGTGAAAGAATTAACCAAGCTGGGAATACGCACCAATGTGACGCTTATATTTTCTGCCAATCAAGCTTTGCTGGCAGCAAGAGCGGGAGCATCTTATATAAGTCCTTTTGTCGGCCGTATAGATGATATCGGCTGGGACGGAGTCGAATTGGTCTCCACCATTTCAAAAATCTTCCGTCTCCACGGCATAGAAACGAAAATCATTGCCGCCTCCATCAGAAAACCGCAGCATATCACCCAATGTGCATTGGCAGGGGCGGATATAGCGACCGTACCGTTTCATGTATTGGAAGAGGCGATGAAACATCCGCTCACCGATAATGGGATCCGGAAGTTTAAAGAAGACTGGAAAAAAGCAAATCCGGGCTGAAATTCATTTTACAAATGCAGCAGGAAGACTTTATTTACCGATGACATGCTGTTTATAAATGACAGAAATAACAGGCACTCGTGAAGAGTGCTTTTTTATTGATTTCTATGAAATAGGGGCAGTCCGTATGGTATATAATAAAGAAAACGGGAGGACGCCATGTTCAATTTTCATTCGTATAAACAAAGATATGCTTATCCTTCGCGGAGAAGCCTTGCTTATGGTTCAAGGGGAATGGTCTGCACCGCATCCCGGCTGGCTGCAGAAGCGGGGCTTGATATGCTCAAGGCAGGCGGAAATGCGGCAGATGCGGCTGTCGCGACTGCCATTTGTCTTACTGTAATAGAGCCGGTGTCCAACGGAATCGGAAGTGATGCTTTTGCCATCGTGTGGATGAAAAATAAAATGTACGGACTGAATTCTTCCGGATGGTCACCGAAGAATTTGACTGGAGAATTGCTCCGGAGCAAAGGTCTTTCGGAGATGCCTCTCCGCGGCTGGTGTTCCGTTACCGTTCCGGGAGCGCCTGCCGCGTGGAGCGAATTGTCGGCGCGGTTCGGGAAACTTCCTTTTGAAAAGCTTTTTGAGCCTGCCGTTTCCTATGCGGAAAAAGGATATGCCGTGTCCAATTTTGTGGCAGGGGAATGGAAAAAGGAATTTGAAGATTTAAAAAAATATAAAAATGATCCTGCTTTTCAAGGTTATTTCGAAACTTTTGCCAAAGAAGGCAGGACGCCCCTCCCCGGTGAATTATACAGACTGCCGGATCACGGAAAAACATTGCGGAAGCTGGCAGAAACGCATTGTAAAGATTTTTATCGAGGAGATCTGGCGGAAAGGATCGTTCAATTTTCAAAAGAAACGGGGGGATTTATCGAACCTGACGACTTGGAGGAGTGGAAGCCCGAACGGGTCACGCCCCTTTCCGTCAATTATCACGGTTATGACGTGTGGGAACTGCCGCCTAACGGCCATGGAATCGTGGCTTTAATGGCGCTGAATTTTTTAAAAAACTTTCGGTTTGAAGAAAGAGATAGCGGAGAAACGCTGCACTATCAAATGGAAGCGATGAAATTGGCCTATGCAACGGGACAAAAGTATATCACCGATCCGAAATCGATGAAGATAAGTGTGGAAGAATTGCTTTCTGATGAATATGCGGCAGAGCGGACCGAAGAAATCGGGGAGCGGGCGATGCCGCCTCAAGAGGGACGGCCCTTTTCCGGCGGTACGGTCTATCTGTGTACGGCCGACGAAGAAGGGAATATGGTTTCCTATATTCAGAGCAACTACTGTCATTTCGGGAGCGGTATCGTAATACCCGGGACAGGGATCGCTTTGCAGAACAGAGGCTCCAATTTCAGTCTGGATCCTTATCACGCCAACTGTCTGGAAGGACGAAAACGAACCTATCATACGATTATTCCCGGCTTTCTGACAAAGGAAAACAGAGCGATCGGGCCTTTCGGTGTCATGGGCGGATTTATGCAGCCTCAAGGGCATCTTCAGATACTGACAAGTATGATTGATTTTGACAGGAATCCTCAAGAAGCATTGGATGCACCCCGCTGGCAATGGAAGGGCGGAATGAAATTTGAAATGGAACCGGGATTTTCCGATGAGATCATCGAAGATTTGCGGAAAAGAGGACATGAAATTTCCATAAATGATGATTTACAGGCTTTCGGACGAGGCGAAATTATTTGCCGTAACGAAAAAGGTGTTTTGGCAGGAGCTACCGAACCGAGAGGAGACGGAACAGCGGCGGCCTGGTAAGGAGTAAGAGATGAAAAAGAAAAAAATCATAAAAATGACAAAAAAAGAAAGAATAGCCGCAGCCATTCAGGGTGACGCAGTGGATACGGTGCCCTATTCTCTTTGGTCTCATTTGCCGCTGATCGATTTGGACCCCCTGAAAAATGCGGAACACACCTATGCTTTTTACAAGAAATATGATGTGGATTTGCTCAAAACCATGAATAACGGAATGTACAGCGTGGAAGATTTCGGTGTGAAAGCAGATTATTCGGAAATTAAGAACGGCGGCGTGGCAAAAATCATTTCAACTCCGGTGCATCGTCCGGAAGACTGGCTACGAATCAGTCCCGTTTCCGTCAACAGCGGTGCATTGAAAAGAGAACAGAAATATTTAAAATTGCTTTTGGAAAAAACAAAATCAAAAGTGCCCGTGGTGTTCACCGTTTTCAGTCCGCTGACAACCGCTTCCAAGCTTTGCCCGTCCATGATGGAACATATTCGCGAAGGCCACGGGGATAAAGTGAAAGAAGCATTAAAAGCTATCACGGAAACAACCTGTGCTTTGGTGCAGCGAGTCATCGAAATGGGAGCGGACGGGATCTTTTTTGCGACCCAGCTTTCTTCCTATTCGGTGACGGAAGAAAATTTCTATAAGGAATACGGTATGCCCTATGATGTGGCTGTTTTATCCGCTTCATCGGGATGGTGCAATGTCCTTCATGCCCATGGAAAAGATATTATGTTTCCTCTTTTAAGAAAATATCCGGTACAAATTTTCAACTGGCATGCATGGGAATCATTGCCGACTCCGGAAGAAGCACAGCTCATGACAGGAAAGTGCATCATGGCGGGTCTGGAAAGAATGGATATCACGGAAGGAAATAAAAATGAAATAGAACATCAAATTTATGAGACATTGAAACAAACGGGAGGGAAAAAAGTGATCCTTTCTCCCGGATGCGTCATCCGTTATCCGCTGGATGAAAATATGCTGTGTTTCGTAAGAAAAGCCAAATTGGAAATTGAAAATAAATTGCTGCGGCAGTCAAAATAAATCAACAAAAAAAAGATCCCTGCAAAGGGATCTTTTTAAATTTCTTATTTCTTCGGCGGATATGTTTCCAAAGAAGTCGTATGAATTCTTGTATTCATGACGGCGTAGATGAAAATGCCGAGGACGTTGGCAAGGGTGCCGTAGAGAATGATTTCCCATCCGCAGCCGTAAACGGCGTAAACGCTGTAGATACCTCCGACGATGGCAGCCATGTTCGCAAGTTTTGCTTTTGCGGGAGCAATGCCTTCCGCTTTTTGCAAATCCGGTACGGAAGCCATTGCAAGGAGGTAAGGAACCAGATTGATCATGACGGCCAAGTTAATCAGAACATTGAACTGTTTCAGCAAAGTGGGGCTGATGGTGGACAAAGTCATGACGGTCTGAATGATAACCAAAGTTCCGATAGCTACGTAAGGAGCGCTGAATTTATTGACCTTCTTCAGGAAGGAAGGATAAAGACCGATGGTGGATGCTTCTCTCACTACTTCGGAAACGGTGAACTGCCAAGCCGTAAGAGATACGAAGCAGGAAATGATGAGCATCAGGGAAACGATGTATCCTGCTGCTTCGCCGAACATATGAGCATAAGCGAGTCCGAAAGGAGCGCCTGCACCGATGAGTTCCGTATGGGGAACGATACCTCCGATGATAGCGGTGGAAGTGGTGTAGCAGAAGCCGGCAAGAAGAGTGCCTGCCATAACGGCAATGGGAACATTCTTTTCCGGATTTTCTACGGTGTCGGAATTAGCGCAAGCCGTTTCCAGACCGAGGAATGCCCAAAGAATGACAGCGATGGAATCACGCATTGTCAGGTAGAAAGGTGCATCGGTGGGGTTCCAAGCGGCCTTGTAAGTTTCAAAGCTGAAATCGTTCCAGCCGAAGACAAGGAGCCCGAGCACGGGGAGACAAACGCAGAGAATTCCGAAAGTGGTGAATTTTCCGAATTTTTTCGGTCCTACCAGGCTGATGGTTGCAGCAAGGCAAAGAGTTGCAATGGTAGCAAGACATACCTCAATAGGAGAAAGATCAAATCCGAATACATAGGAAACATAGCTTACAACGCCGGTTGCAATAGCTACATTAGCGATGATCAGAGAAATTGTGTACGAGTAGTTAGAAATGAAGTTTCCGATTTTGCCGAAGCGGTATTCTGCATAGCCGCCCATGCCGCCCACTTTTTTGCTGTACATGCCGCATTTGGCAAAAGCGTAAGCAAGAATGGTGGCGCCGATGGAGGCGAGAATCCAGGCAAAAATTGAAACGGTACCGATTTCGGCAAGTTTTGCAGGAAGAAGAATAATTCCTGAGCCCATCATATTGATGGCAGTGACGGTGGTAAGTTGTACCACTCCCATTTTTCTGTTATCAGACAAGATAATCCCTTCTTTCTCAGGCCAATTTCCGAACATGTCGGAATGGGGGAATAGTTGTCCGGACTTTCACCGGAATGCTTCGATGCCTCAAAGCATACGCAAACCCCATTTGCTTTCGTTATGGTGAAAGAAACAGGGGAAAAAAGAAAACCATACACTTTAGAAAGTGTTTCGCAGCTCAACTGCAGATTATGCAGGGCGCGAATTATTTTTGCTGAATGAAATATAACACAGTTTGACAAGAAGTACAAGCATGAATTTCAAAATTTTTTATGTTTTTTATCCCTGAGGACTTTTGAGAACTTTCAAGGAGAAAAAAGAAAAATGGAGATAAATAGAGAAAAAGATATCCTATCGGATTTTGCCATGGATTGGAATGATCCATCATGATACATTCTGGTTTTTCGGGGGTACAAACAGGAGAAGTTGATAAGTGCCTTTTTATCGTGCATTTCGGATTTTCAGGGGGTAAAAAACGAAAAACAAGATAGAATAAATATTTATAAAAATGAATTAAAATGCAAATGTAAAAAAGAATGAATATTTGCTATCAGGCTGAAAAATCCCCAAAACCCCCTTTTTGCCCCCATATCGCCTCAAGACGGCAAAAATTATTTTGTAAATGAGAAAAACTCCTTTTAATTGATAATTCAATAAAAATTCTTATCAATAATAAAAAAATTTTTTATAAATAAAAAGCGGGCAAAAACATCACGGCGACGGAAGAAAATGCCCCTTTTAAAAATTATTTTCCATAGAAATAAGAAGAGTCAAAATTTATTTGACCAAAGAAAGAAAAAAGAAAAAGAATTTCTTTCGGATTGGAAAAACGGGGAGAACGGAAGAAAAAGCCCTGCTCAATGCGGAATCTGTTGTAAATCATGACCGGTAGTGTATAATATATTAATAACCTGAGAAGATTATCAATAAAGTATAAAAAAGGAGCAAATGTCATGGCAGAATTACAGCGCACGCTGATTACTAAAGAAGGCCTTGAAAAATTAGAGAAAGAACTGGACGAACTTCGTACCGTCACTCGGGGAGAAGTGGCACAACGATTGAAAGAAGCCATTGCAATGGGCGACCTTTCGGAAAACTCCGAGTATGATGATGCAAAAAACCAGCAGTCTTTTGTGGAAGGACGCATTAAAGAACTGGAACAACAGATCAGAACGGCAGAAGTCATCGACAGCAAGAAAAAAGGAAAACGGAACCGCGTCGATTTGGGCTCTACCGTGGTTATCCAGGATATAAGCGATAAAACGGAAGAAACAGTCACCATCGTGGGAAGTACGGAGTCGGATCCGTTTGAAGGAAAAATATCCAATGAATCTCCGGTGGGACGTGCTTTGATGGGTGCTAAGGCGGGAGATATGGTAGAATCCGATTCGCCGTCGGGAATCATCAAGTATAAAATAGTGAAAATCAAATAATAAAATCATATAAGTAATATATATAATAAGGGGATAAAGATGGCAGAAAAACTAAACGATCAAATGCTGATTCGCCGAAGCAAGCTTGAAAAAATCGCAGAGCTGGGTTTTGCACCTTACGGCGGACGTTTTGATTGCACACACCACAGCAGCGATATTTTGGCTCATGCGGAAGCATTGGAACAGAGTGAAGAGCATGTAAAACTGGCAGGACGCATTATGATTATCCGCGGACACGGAAAGACGGCTTTTTGCAAACTTCGTGATGAAAAAGGCGATATTCAGCTATATTTTCGTAAAGATACGATTGATGAAAAAGAATGGGACCTTTTTAAATTAGTGGATATGGGAGATATTCTGGGTGTGGAAGGTACGGTATTTACCACCCATACCGGAGAAGTAACCGTCCGTGTCCTCTCCTTCAAAATGCTTTCCAAGGCGCTCCGCCCTCTTCCCGAGAAGTGGCACGGGCTGACTGATGTAGAGCAGAGATACCGCCAGAGATATTTGGATTTGATTTCAAATCCGGAAGTACGGACCACTTTCGTAAAAAGAGCAAGAATGCTTCAGGCCATCCGCAACTGGTATACGGATCACGGCTTTTTGGAAGTGGAAACGCCGGTGCTGCAGCCTCTTTACGGCGGAGCCAATGCGAAGCCTTTTGTTACGCACTTCAATGCACTGAACATGACCATGTACATGCGCATTGCACCGGAGCTTTATTTAAAAAGGCTTCTTGTGGGCGGTTATGAAAGAATTTTTGAAATCACCCGCAATTTCCGCAATGAAGGAATGGATACACGGCATAATCCGGAATTTACTTCCATCGAAACATACCAAGCCTATGGAGATATCGAAGATGTGATCGATCAGACGGAACAGATCGTAACGGCTTGTGCGATGGCGTCTTACGGAACGACCAAATTCACTTATGAAGATACGGAAATCGATGTCAAAGCACCTTGGCCGAGACTTACCATGGCGGAAGCAGTGAAAAAATATACCGGAGAAGACTTTGATGCTTGCCGGACAGTGGAAGAAGCCAGAGCTATTTGCGATAAACTTCATGTGGAATACGGTGAATTTGACGGATTCGGCAAACTTCTCTCTGCCGTATTTGATGAATATGTAGAAAAACATTTAATCCAGCCTGTGCATATCACCCGCCATCCGGTGGAAGTATCGCCTCTTTCAAAGATTGATCCGGACGATCCGAGATACACCATCCGTTTTGAATCCTATATTTACGGAAGAGAACTTGCAAACGGCTTTTCCGAATTGAACGACCCTCTTGATCAAAGATCCCGTTTCGAAATGCAGGTGAAAGAAAGAGAACACGGCGATGAAGAAGCTCATCCCATCGATGAAGATTTCTTAACGGCGCTGGAATACGGTATGCCGCCGACAGGAGGACTGGGAATCGGACTGGACAGATTATTTATGCTCATGACGGATTCCTCCAGCATTCGGGATGTACTTTTGTTCCCTGCCATGAAACCGGAAGGGGGAGAAGAAGTTCAAAACGATGAGATGCCGATGACTGAGGAAGCGAAACCGGAACCGGAAAAAATTGATTTTTCAAAAGTGAAGATTGAACCGCTTTTTGAAGAATTTGTCGATTTTGAAACTTTCAGCAAATCCGATTTCAGAGCCGTAAAAGTCAAAGATTGCATAGCAGTACCTAAGAGCAAAAAGCTTCTTCAGTTCACCCTTGATGACGGAACGGGAACGGATCGCACCATTTTAAGCGGCATCCATGCATTTTATGAACCAGAAGAACTGGTAGGCAAAACAGTTATTGCCATCGTCAATCTTCCGCCGAGAAAGATGATGGGAATCGACTCCTGCGGCATGCTTCTGTCTGCCATCCATGAAGAAGAAGGACAGGAAAAGCTGCATTTGCTCATGGTGGATAATCATATTCCGGCGGGAGCCAAATTATATTAATTTTCAGATGTACGTAGAAAAAGCCGCTTCTGTAAAATATCTGCAGAGCGGCTTTTTATGTAGGAAATAATGGCATGATTCATAGGAAACCGGGGATCTTAAGTAAATAGAAAAGTGTGAGAATATTATGGAAATAAGAACGGCAACGATGGCAGATTTGGATGAGATAGCTTCTGTGGAAGCGGAGTGCTTTCCTGTGGCAGAGGCGGCGACGAAAGAATTATTTCGTGACCGGCTTTCCTGTTACGGCAATCATTTTTGGCTTATCTTTGAAGATGGAAATCTGATTTCTTTTGTGGACGGCATGGTGACCGATGAAAAAGATTTGACCGACAGAATGTACGAGAAAGCAGACATGCATAATGAAAAAGGAAAATGGCAGATGATTTTCGGAGTGAATACCATTCCGTCTCATCGTAAAAAAGGATATGCGGAAATTTTGCTGCGCCGAGTCATTGCCGAAGCAAAAGCGGAAGGCAGGAAAGGTCTTGTATTGACCTGCAAAGACGGGCTGATCCGTTATTACGGGAAACTGGGATTTAAGAATGAAGGGAAATCGGAATCGGTTCATGGAAATGTAACGTGGTATCAGATGAGACTGACTTTTGATACCGCAAAAGATTGAATTCCTGCCGAATGTATTTCCATTTTTGCAAAAAAATCGGAAGTTTTCCGATAAAAAAATCCTGCATAAGCAGGATCCGTGGAAAAACAGAGAACGATTGTATGGAAGGATTGTCTGAAAAGGCAGTCCTTTTATCTTTTAGAAGGAACGATCTTTTCTCCTGCCATGGAGGCGGACATTTCAAGAACCGATCCTTTCATGTCGGTCATCATTAGCGTATCAAGAAGGCCCCCGATCTGGTGAGATTCTGAAATGCCCGTTTTGCACCAGATGGCGAAATGCTCGCAGTTATTGACGATCAGATGATAGTCGGATTCTCCGAGGCGGCTTTTTGCCCGTGCGATGGTTTCTTCCGGCGTATATAAATGATATTTGACAGCTTTTAAATAATTCCAAAATTGATCGGACCGCTCCGGATGTTCCATCAGTTTTTTAAAACCGGAATACTCCATGTTTTCCGTAGGCACTCCGTAAACAGCGGGGAAATAACAGGTGTAGTAGATATCCATGCCGTTAAGAAATTGTTTTAACGGCGCTTCGTGAATACAAATTTTGAAATCCTGCTGCGGATCGATATCATAATGAATAACCCGGTCATCTCCGATATAAACACCGAAATGTTCAAATCCGATCCGGTGGACACAAATGACATCTCCCGGTTTGGCAGGAATCAGTTCTTCCTTTTCCGGTTCCAGATCAAAAATATCTCTTATTCTTGAAACAAAAAAATTAAAGACGATAAAAACAGGATAAAGAACCATGGAAAAGAATCGGACAAATCGGGATAAAAGCTGATTTGCCTCTTTGTTTGTCAGGCCTGTGGAGGGTGGGAACAGTTTTTTCTTCATTTTCATTTCAGATTATCGGATAAATAACGGCACGAAAGTAAGAATCCAGTTCTTCCGGTGTGTATTTCATACGATTTTTCACCCACCACTGGACCATTTCGACGAAGCTGCCGGATATATGGTTTAATAAAAATTCATCAGGGATTTTTGATTCTCTGTGTTCCGGCGACCGGAGCACATAAGATTGAATCAGCCCGTTCAGACTTTGCTTAAAATATTTTAGAAAAATATCGCTGCTTTCTGAAAGGAGCAGATCTCTTACATGATAAGAATTGGATTCGATATGCTGCAAAATATGGCAGAAAACCGGATCGGGAACACCGGGAGCCATGTGATGGTCCGTCGGCAGATCATGATTCATCACGCCGTCGATGATATGTTGGAAAAGATCCATACACATGACACTTAAAAGATCATCTTTTGTCTGGAAATGAGAATAAAAGGTGCTTCGTCCTATATCGGCTCTGTCTATAATGGCCTGTATGGTGATCTGAGAATAGGGTTTTTCCGATAAAAGAGAACCGAAGGCACTGAATATAGCCATTCTTGTTTTTTGCTGCCGTCTGTCCATGATAAATTGCCTTTCTGAAAAGAAGTTGTCCTTATTTATAACGGTACAGTCATGTTGTATTGAATATAGTACCATGTTTTTTTATATTATCATAGAGTAGCCCAAAGGGACCTTTGCATGATTTTAAATTTATCGATATAATAAAAAGAAAGGAAGGTGAAATCATGAAAAAAGAAATCATTTTAGCGGCAGCTCTTCTCGCGGTTTCCGGTTTTGCAGAAGCAAAGGAACCGATGATCGGGATGCCCAATCCTATGGTGGAATATCAGTCTTATCAGGAAATGTCGGAAATTCTTGATTTTAATCCTTTGTATCTTCCGCAGATAACGGGATATCGCAGTTATTACATGGCTGCCATCAGCAGAAATATCGGGGATATCCGTTATAAGAATGACAAGGGATCTGAATTGACGATTCGTACGGCAGAAATTTCTGATGTAGGAACTCATGATATCAGCGGTATCCACGGTGCAAATTGGAAAAAACTTCAAATAGGAGATACATCCATATTTTTTGCCGCTCTTTCTAAAGACAGCTGGGCGGCCCGCTGGAAAGAAGGAGACTATGTATTTTCCGCAACCGGTGAAAATATGGAACAGGGAGAATTTCTCCGACTCTTGAGTGACAGTCTTGTGGATATGACGGAACATCTTTATAAGGATGATTAAAGCAAACAAAAAGCGTATTCTTCTTCACGGAGGAACACGCTTTTTTATTATTCATAATAAAGAGAAACTGCTTTGACCAAATATTCCGTATCTTTTGCACCGGCCGTTTCATAAGACGAATGCATGGAGAGTTGGGGAAGTCCGATATCCGCTGTGGGAACGGCTACTTTTGTGCCGGAAATATTTCCCAAAGTAGAACCGCCGATCATATCGCTCCTGTTGGTGAAACTTTGGACCGGTACATCTGCTTTTTTACACAAATCGCGGAAGACGGCGGCGGAATATCCGTCGGTAGAATAGCTTTGACGGGCACTGAATTTTAAGACGATACCCTCGTTTAACACAGGCGCATTGATCGGATCGGCATATTCGGGATGATTGGGATGAACCGCATGGGCATTATCGGCAGAAATCATAAAACTTCCGGCGATCATGGCTTCCGTTTCATCATAGCCGTATCCGAGGGATCGGGAAAGACGATGGAGCGTATTGAAAAGAAAAGTCGAACCTGCTCCTTGGGCGGTGCCGCTGCCCACTTCTTCGTTATCAAAGAGGGCATAAACGGAAATGCTCTTTTCTTTCTTTCCTTCGGCAAATCCGCGGAAAGCTGCAAAAGCACACTGAAGATCATCGAGGCGGGGAGAAGAAATAAATTCATGGCGGTTGCCCCAAAGAGTACCGGAAACGCGGGAATAAAGATATAAATCATGGGCGAGGATATCTTCCGTATCCACCCGGGCCGCTTTTGCGATGAGTTCCATGAAAGGTGTTTTATCATCGGCGGTGGCGTAGAGAGGGAGCAAATCTTTCTGAATATTCCATGCATGTCCGCTGTTTACATTTCTGTCCATGTGGATGGCAAGAGACGGAATGATCAGTACCGTCTTGTCGAGAGACACCGGCTTTGAAAGAATCCGTCCGTTTTCACGGACCATCACGCGGCCTGCTGCGGAAAGAGGCCTGTCGAGCCAAGTGCTCATGATCATACCGCCGTATCCTTCCACGTTGAGGCGGCAATAATTTCCGTCTCTGATTTCGGGGTTTTCTTTGATTTTGAAAGTGGGAGAATCACAATGAGCGGCGGTGATTTTAAAAGAAGTGCCGCCCTCTTCGGGAACGGTAAAAGCGATCAAAGCCGATCCGTTCCGGGTGACCACATATTTTCCGCCCCGTTCGATTTTCCAAAGATCTGTTTCATGAATTTCAGTAAAACCCGCATAGGATAGAGCGGTTTTCATATGGAGTACGACATGGAAAACAGAGGGAGATACATCGATAAAATGCAGTAAATCCCGATTGATTTCTTCGTAAGAACCGTTCATGATTATTTAACTTTATTTACTTTTCTCTGATAGACATCTTCCGCCATTTTTGCCCGTTCACGAATGACCGGATTGGAAGAATTCACGGAAGCGGGAGAGAAGTTGCTCTTATAGTGAAGTTTCTTTGTGTTCTTTTCCATTTCTTTTACCTGAATGGTACCGGCGGTTCTGTCATATACATAAGTGTATGTGGTGGTTCCGTCAGCCAGTTTTTCCACAGCGACAAATTCGAGAATTTCATGACCGTCAGTGGTTTTTCTGTAACTGGTTTCATCTAAGTCTATCGTGAGAACATCATTATATTTCCAGAGTTTTTCTGCGGAAACAGACATTGTCATGGTAGAAAGTACGGCAGCGGTGCCGAGAGCGATTAATAATTTTTTCATGGAAGTCACTCGCTTTCAGAATTTTAATTCTTATTATATTAAAACTGTCTGTATTATAGCATATTTGATAAAAACACAGGAAAACTTGGGTTTGACGGTGAAATAAGGAGAAGGTAGAATACAGTCAGCAAGAGAAAAGAAGGGGAAAAAATGAATTATCGCTGCTTGGTTCAGTATGACGGCACAAATTATGAAGGCTGGCAGAAACAGAATCATACGGAAGAAACGATACAAGGCAAACTGGAAAAAGCCGTTGAAAAGATAACGGGAGAAAAAGTCAATGTCATCGGCGCAGGCAGGACGGACAGCGGAGTGCATGCTTCCGGCCAGAGAGCCAATTTTCATCTGCAAAAAGAAAAAAATCCTTTCGTATTGGAAAGAGAGCTGAATGAAATCCTCCCCGATACCATCAATATTTGTGAAATGGAAAAAACGGAAGAAAATTTTCACAGCCGTTTTGACGCAATGGAAAAAGAATATATTTATCGCATCCGAACCGATTTTCATAAAAATGTATTTGACCGCCGTTTTGTCTGGCAATACGGAAAAACTTTGGATGCGGCTGCCATGAAAGAAGGTGCGGCCCGTTTTATCGGTACTTTTGATTTTACATCCTTCTGCGGAAATAAAAGAATGAAAAAATCAAAAGTGAGGACAATTTATTCTCTTGACGTGAAAGAAATGGAAGGGGAATTGCATCTGGTTTTCAGAGGAGACGGATTTTTGCAGGGAATGGTCCGGATCATCACGGGTACTTTGGTAGAAATAGGGGAAGGAAAGAAAAAACCGGAAGAGATTCCTTTGATTTTCAAAGCTTTAAACAGGGAAGCGGCAGGATTTACAGCGCCGCCTCAAGGATTGACCCTTGCTTTTGTCCGTTATAAAAAATAAATAAAACGCCCGAATTCATAAAGGTTACACGGATTCGGGCGTTTCTTTTTTGTGATATAATTTAATTGTAATAAAATGAGCTTCAATGAATCGGATGAATTAAATATAAATAGTTTTCAGGAGGAAAATATGTCTCCCGTCAGAATGATTGCCATTGATTTGGATGATACGCTGCTTCATGATGATATTTCCGTTTCCGATTATACGAAAGATGTTCTTTACCGTACGATGGAAAAAGGAATACCCATAGTTATTGCCACGGGGCGGATGTTTCAGGCAGCCCGCCCATGGGGAAAGGCGATCGGTCTCGGCGATGTGCCTCTTATTTGTTACACCGGAGCTTTTGTCGGAATGTGCGAAAGCGGAAAAGTGCTTCGCCACATTACGCTTCCCCTTGAATTGGCACAGTCTGTTTTAGATACGGGACGCGAACACGGCTGGTACATGCATACTTATATAGACGACGAAGTATATATGCCTTTCCGTGATGAAAGAACGGGAATTTATGAAAAGCAATGCGGAATCAAAGCCCGTGTGACGGGCGATGATTTTTGGAAATTGAAAAAAGAACCGACGAAAATTCTGGTGTTTGATTATGATAAAAAAGTCATGAAAGAGGCGGAAACCGTTCTTTCCGAAAAATACGGCGCACTGACGAACCAAGTAAAATCGAAGCCGGAATTTTTTGAAATTAATACCAAAGGAGTATCCAAAGGAAGTGCACTGTCGGAATTGTGCAAATCTTGGAATATTCCGGAGGAGTCATTGATGACGATAGGAAACGGGGACAATGATATTTCCATGTTTAATCTGACGCCTTGGTCTTTTGCCGTGGAAAACGGCCATGCATCGGCGAAAGCGGCGGCAAAATTTATTACCGATTCAAATAATAATGACGGAGTTGCAAAAGCCATTGAAAAATATGTGTTGGGAGGCTGAGAAATGGAACGATTTCGCTTTGTTCTTATTACGGGGATGAGCGGTGCGGGAAAAACAAACTTTCTGCAAAAACTGGAGGATATGGGATATTATTGCGTAGATAATCTTCCCCCTGTTTTGATTGCCCGTTTTGCCGATCTTTGTTGGAAAAGTACATCAAATACCCGTCATGTGGCAGTGGTGACGGATATTCGGGGCGGCTCTTTTTTTGATGCGCTCCCGCAAGCACTGGATGAATTGAAAAAAAGAGGAATTCCTCACGAAGTCGTATTTTTAGAAGCTTCCGACGAAGCGTTGGTCAGACGGTACATGGAAACCCGCCGCCAGCATCCTTTGGCAAAAACAATGCGCATTCAAGAAGGGATACAGGCAGAACGGAAAGTACTTGCCGGAGTTCGCGCCCAAGCGGATATCATCATTGATACGACAGCTATGAAAACGACGGAACTCCAAGAGTATCTGGCAAGCCGTTTCGGAGCGACCGATAAAAAACGGGAAATGCAGATCACCGTATTTTCTTTTGGTTTCAAATATGGAATTCCCATCGATGCCGATATGGTCATCGACGTCCGATTTTTAAGAAATCCTTTTTATGTAGATAAATATAAACATTGGACGGGGCGGGTGCCGGAAGTGGCGGAGTACATTTCCGCCTCTCCCGTCACCAAAGAGTTCATGAAAAAATTATTTGATTTCATGGATTTCATGGTGGATCATTTCAGGGATGCGGGCAAAACACAGTTTACGATTGCCGTCGGCTGTACCGGCGGTATGCATCGTTCCGTTTTTGTGACGGAAGAATTGGGGCTACACCTGAAAGAATCCCATACCCATGTCAATGTGGAACACAGAGATTTGCATCGAAGCCGTATCGCAAGGGATGTAGACGACGATCAGGAGGAAGAAAAATGAAATTGCTCCTCCAGTGGCTATATCCGGGGCTGAATATCAAAAGCTGGATGCTCCTTTTTTCCATCGGATTGATGATTTTGGTTTTCGGCGCCGTTCTCATCATGAACTATCAAGTGTTCGGACAGCTGGAAGAAGAAATATTGCGGCTCCTTTATGTATTGACAGGAACATACAGCTACGCTTTTTTGGCGACCGCAGGAATCGGACTCATCATGATCGGCATCATCATCATGCTCTATGCCATCCGGAAATTGGTCAAAGGCTTTTTTGCTTTAATTGTTCCCAATCAGGAAGAAGTTTCCAAACAAATCGTATCGCGCATAGAACTCTCGAGAGGTGTACGCATTGTTTCGATCGGCGGCGGTCACGGATTGTCCATGCTCCTTCGAGGGCTTAAACAGAGGACATCCAATATTTCCGCCATTGTAACTGTGGCGGATGACGGCGGATCTTCCGGCAGACTGAGAGAAGAAATGAATATTGTGGCGCCCGGTGATTTAAGAAACTGCTTAGTCGCATTGGCAGACAAAGAAACCGTGTTGGAACAACTTTTCCAGTACCGCTTCGGCGGCGAAGGAGAATTATCGGGGCACAGTTTGGGAAATCTTTTCCTTGCTGCTTTGATGAAGGAATTCGGCAATGTACAGAATGCACTCGAAACGGCCAGTACTGTTTTGAATATCCGCGGGAAGGTTCTCCCCGCTACGACAGAAAGAATTCGCCTTCGTGCCAAAATGTCGGACGGAAAAGAAGTGGAAGGGGAATCGGAAATAGCCTGTTATGCAGCAAAAAAGATGGGGAAAGTAAAAATTCTTCATATGTCGACGATTCCGGAAGAGCCGATTGCCGTGGGAGAAGCTTTGGAAGCGATCAGACATGCCGATTTAATTACTTTGGGACCGGGAAGTTTGTATACCAGCGTCCTTCCGGATCTGCTTGTTCCCGAAATTCTTAAAGCCATCAAAGAAAGTGATGCGCCCTGCCTGTATATATGCAATGTAATGACACAGCCCGGCGAAACGACGGGATATACCGTTTCGGATCATATCAAAGCACTGTCTGCCCATATAGGGAAAAATGTGATCGACTATGTGCTGGTCAATAATGGAGAACCAAAAAAAGAAATTTTGAAAAAATATGAGGCTGCCGGAGCACAGCCCGTCCGGATCGACAGGAAAAAAGTGGAAGCGGAAGGCGTCGTTATGATAGAGGCCGATCTTTTGGGATTTGATAAAGGTGCCGCTCATGACAGTGATGTACTGGCAGATAAGATCACCCGTATTTCCAATTTACTGAAAACAAATATAGGTCCGGATGCACTGGCAGAATACTTGAGGAGGAAAGGATAATGTCTTTCACGGAGCAGGTAAAAAATGAGTTGGCCCGCGTGGTGAGAGAAGATAAAGAAAGCCGCGTAGGAGAACTGCTTTCATTGCTTCGTATGAGCAGCTCCATCATTACCGGCGGAAAAGGTAAAAGAGGCCTTGAATTTTCCACGGGAAACGGGGCCGTTGCAAGAAGGGCATTGGTATGCCTGAAAAAAGACTTCGGCCTGACTCTTTCGGCGATGGTTCGGCAAGGGCGCCAACTCAGAAAGAAAAATGTTTATACCCTTATCGTGCAGCCCTCGGAGGAAGGACTCCGATTTTTGTCGGATATGGAACTGGATCCTCTTGCGGAAATTCGGGATGCCAAGCGTTTGCATTCCGTAGAATCCAAACGGGCCTATCTGGCGGGAGCTTTTCTGGGAGGAGGAACGGTAAGCCGTCCGCAAGGAGATTATCACTTGGAAATGGTGACCCGGTCTTCCCGTTTTGCAGAAGAAATCATAAAGCTCATGGGTGAATTTGATATGAAAGCCCGCATGACGGACAGGAAAAATGATTATATTGTATATGTAAAAGACGGAGATGCAGTAAGCTCATTTTTGCAAATTGTTGGCGCGTCCCAAAGTTATATGGATTTTGAAAGCGTCCGGGTAGTAAAAGAAATGCGGAACCGGGTCAACCGCCAAGTCAATTGCGAAACCGCCAATTTACAGAAATCCGTAGATGCGGCAGTGAGGCAGACTCATCAGGTACAGTCTCTTCTGCAATTGAAAACACTGTCCCAATTGTCTCCGACCATTCGGGAAACCTGCGAAGTCCGCCTTCGCTATCCCAATGCCACCCTTGCGGAATTGGCGGAAATATGCGGGATTACCAAATCGGGCTTGGCCCATCGGTTTAAGAAAATAGCAGATATGGTGGATATTTCCCACGGAAAGAAGATAAGAAAAAGCAAATGAAAATGATGAAATGGGCCGCACTGATTATGGGTGCCTTCAGCGCGGCAGGTACGGCTGCGGCATCTCCTTTGGACATTCCTTACGAAGAGATGGCGTTGAAAGAAATAAACAGGGAAGGAACGCTGATATTTTCCGATTCGCCCGAATATGCAAGCCTGTACGGCATTTTGGCGGAAGGAACAGTTTCGAAAGGAAAGGGAAAGATTTATTATTATCATGTAAATAATACGGGGAAACCTGCCCGCCTTGTTGTTTACGGAATCAGTGATAATAAAACTAAAGTACAAGTAACAAGAAGATTGAGGGGCGATCCGAGCAAAGAGTATGTTCCTACGGGGAGAACGTTGTCGTTTAGGGAAGTAACGGCGCCGCGGCAGGAAATAAAAGAATATGTCCTTGAAAAAGGCCGACGGGTTATTTTGTTTGAAGAAAATGAAAAAGGAATAAAGGCGGATGATTTGGTCAGCGGTATCGTTGAAGTCGTGACAGACAGGCCGGTTAAATTCGGAACTGCCTTTGTATCGGCGAAAGGCGATATTGAAGAAAATCTGGATAAAGCGGAGCCGCTGCCGCCGGATACGCATGAAATGAGAGGCACTTTCCCGAAAGATGTGTATTTTGAAAATGAGCCGTGGAATATTCTTGACGGACCGAAGGAAATTATTTTGGGAAGTCAAGAAAGCAAGACTCCTTTTTTCATAACCGGAAGAGATGAATTAAATCTGATCTCTCGGGAGAATACGGGAAATTACGGAATCACCTGCCATATAACGATTCACAGTACGGGGACGGGGAGTTACGATCTGTATATCAATCCCATGGGAGGCGTCTTTGAAGGAACGCTGGAAGTGGGGCAGGTAAAAAATCTGCTTCATGTCTATCGGACGGACAAGACAATAGGGAGAATGTTCGGACATGAAACAATTTACGATTATAAAAAATTAGGAACATGGCAGGCGGGAAGAGATTTATATATAAGATTCATTCCGCCGGGAGCCTGTTACCTTCCCATAAGGTTTTTATTAATTCCAAAAAATGAGGCGATATAATGAAATTTATCCAATTCAGAATCGGTGATATGGTCCAGATGAAAAAGAAGCATCCCTGCGGATCGGAAAATTGGGAAGTGCTCCAGCTGGGATCGGATATGAGGGTCAAATGCTGCGGCTGTGGCAGAATAGTTTTAATTCCTCGTCCCAAATTTTTAAAAGGAGCAAAAAAAGTACTGAACAGAGAAGTTACGGAAGACATTGAACTTGTAAGCCAGGATGAATAAAGAAATAATTGCTTAAAAACAGTATGGATTTTATGGACAATATAAAGGTAATAATGTTATACTTAATAAATATGAGTGGGTCAGAAGTAGGATAAGAATGCTCTTGACAAGATTATGACAGATGTGTATAATTACGTTTGTCACTGAATGTGCTAGCGTAGCTCAGTTGGTAGAGCAGCTGATTTGTAATCAGCAGGTCGTAGGTTCGAGTCCTATTGCTAGCTCCATGTGGGCGGATTCCCGAGTGGTTAAAGGGAGCAGACTGTAAATCTGCCGGCTTTGCCTTCATAGGTTCGAATCCTATTCCGCCCACCAAATATCGCGGGGTGGAGCAGTTGGTAGCTCGTCGGGCTCATAACCCGAAGGTCGCAGGTTCAAGTCCTGCCCCCGCAACCATGTTTATAATCGGCTTTATATAGATTCGCTGATATAGCTCAGTCGGTAGAGCGTATCCTTGGTAAGGATAAGGTCACCAGTTCAATCCTGGTTATCAGCTCCATGGCGGCTTAGCTCAGTTGGCTAGAGCAAACGGTTCATACCCGTTGTGTCCGGAGTTCAAATCTCTGAGCCGCCACCAGAAAAAATCCTCTGTAAAAAGGGGATTTTTTTAACTGCTTTTCCAAAAAATACATGACAGATTAAAAGCATCATACTTTTATGAAAAAGAGAAACAAAACGGGACGAAAGTGATTTTATTTGTACCTCGCTACTTGGTAAAAACACTGATGATTCCTTGTTTAATTTTAACTTTTTATGTATAATAGGAAAAGCATAAATTCTTTATTTATAAGGAGAGCAGAAATGGCAAAAGCACATTATGAAAGAACAAAACCCCATTGCAACATCGGTACCATCGGGCACG
>ERZ506896.436-NODE-436-length-32878-cov-5.275386_pt1 | contig 32878 bp, 32 predicted proteins | sample MGYA00513176_ERZ506896 | MGnify/ENA metagenome assembly ERZ506896
GTACTGACCCCTCTGGGGTCTGAGCAAACCACTAGTTTACTAGTGGTTTTGATTTGCGGCAGGCTTTGGCTTTGCCAATTAACCAAGAGCAACCGAAAAGGACTGAATAGAATTCAATCATATATCAGAGATTCTATAGAAAATATTGCTATTTTTTAATCCTCTTGTATAATAAAATTGTTTTTTCTTTTCATCTGTTTCCGCGTCTGCGTATAGAACTGGTGAAACCGTCAAACGATAATCTTATTTGGAACTGGAAAGGAATGATCGGCATGAGACAGATAACAACGCTCTCAAATGGCTGGCTGTTTACTCAAATGGCGCAGGAGGCGCCGCCCGCCCTGTTGCCGCAGGATTGGGAGGAAGTGACGCTTCCCCACACTTGGAACAATCTCGATGGGCAGGATGGCGGAAGCGACTATTACCGAGGCGCCTGCTGGTACTGCCGCGCGCTTTCGATTCCTGTGCCGGCGGACGGTGGGCGCATCTATCTTGAATTTCAGGGCGCAAACAGCATCTGCGAGGTATATCTCAACGGGCAAAAGGCTGCGCGCCATGAAGGCGGTTTTTCGACCTTCCGTGCGGATATTACGCCCTATCTGAAGGCGGATGGGGAAAACCTTCTAGCCGTCATGACCGACAATGGATCAAACGACACGGTCTACCCGCAGATGGCGGACTTTACGTTTTTCGGCGGGCTGTACCGGAAGGTGAGCCTCATTACGGTGCCGGAGAGCCATTTCGACCTCGATTATTACGGCGCGCCGGGCCTGCGCGTGACGCCGCTTCTCAAGGACGGCGCGGCGGATATCGCATTGGAAGCGTATCTGACGAATGCGCGCGACGGGCAGACGCTGCTCTTCGAAATCTATGATAGTGGGGATGACTGCATTGCCCGTACGCAAGCGGATATTCATCAGGGTACGGCTTCCATTCGCCTGGAAAACCCGCATCTGTGGAATGGTGTGGAGGATCCGTATCTCTACAAAGCTTGCGCGAAGCTGCTGGAGGGCGGCACGGAGCTCGACGCGGTTTGTGCGCGCTTTGGCGTGCGTACTTTTGAAGTGCATCCGGACACGGGCTTTTCTCTCAACGGGAGGCCCTATCCGCTGCACGGTGTTTCCCGCCATCAGGATCGGCTGGATAAGGGATGGGCGATTGGCGAAAGGGAGCATGAGGAGGATATGAAGCTCATCCAGGAGGTGGGCGCGAATACCATCCGCCTTGCGCACTATCAGCACGACGCTTATTTCTACGATCTGTGCGATGAGGCCGGCATGGTTGTCTGGGCGGAAATCCCGTTTATCTCGATGTTCCTGAATACGCCTGGGGCGCGGGAGAATACGCTCCAGCAGATGCGCGAGCTCGTTGTGCAGAATTACAACCATCCCTCCATCTGCTTCTGGGGAATCTCCAATGAAATCTCCATCGGCGGCGAGAGCGAGGAGTTGCTTTCCAATCTTCATGCGCTCAATGACCTGGTGCATGAGCTTGATCAAACAAGGCTCACTACCATGGCGAATCTTTCGATGGTCGAAAACGACAGCCCGCTCAACCATATTACCGATGTGATTTCCTATAACCACTATTTCGGCTGGTATCTCGGCAAGGTGGAGGACAATGCTCCCTGGCTGGATACCTTCCACGCGGAAAACCCGGAGATTTGCCTCGGCATTTCGGAATATGGCTGCGAAGGCATCACAACGCTTCACAGCGCATCCCCCAAGGTGCGGGATTACAGCGAGGAATACCAGGCCTATTACCATGAAAAAATGCTGGAAACCTTCGCGCAGCGGCCTTATCTGTGGAGCACGCATGTTTGGAATATGTTTGATTTCGCGAGCGATATGCGCGATGAGGGCGGCGTGCAGGGGCGCAACAACAAGGGCCTCGTCACGTTTGACCGGCAAACGCGCAAGGATTCTTTCTATATCTATAAGGCGTATTGGACGAAAGCGCCGTTTGTCCACATCTGTTCGCGCCGGTTCAAAGAGCGGGCGGAGGAAACGGTGCAGGTAAAGGTATATTCCAATTGTGAGCAGGTGTCGCTCAAGGTAAATGGAAAGAAAACCGGCAGCGTTGCGGGAAAGTATGTATTCACCTTTGACCGTGTGCCGCTGACGATGGGCGAAAATATCATTCAGGCGGCCGGGTTCCTTGGGCAGCAGGAGGTTTGCTGCGAGAGCATCCCGCTCGTGCGCGTTACAGAGCCGAATGCCTCCTACATGCTCGCGGAGGAAGCGGAGAAGGCCGGCCAAAATGTGGAGAACTGGTTCGCCGCCTCTGGCGGGGAGGGCGAGGAGCCGCTCCAATTCCCGGAGGGTTATTTCTCGATCAAAGATAAGGTCGGCGCCCTGCTGAAGAACCTGGAGGGCGAGCAATTCGTCTCTGAGATGATTGGAAAGGTCATGCCGGGCATGAAGGTGAGCAAAGGGATGCTCAACATGGCAAAGCATTTCACGATTGAAAAGGTCATCGAAATGGCAGGGGATCGAATTACGCCGGAGATGGTGCGGTATTTGAACCAGAGGCTGAATCAGATTAAAAAGTAAGACCAATTTGTTTATCCGGCGGATGCTTTTGCATCTACCGGATATTTTTATTATTTATAAAAGAAACACAATAATATGGGGATTTTGGGAATATAAAAACAATAATTTAATATTATTTTCGATATTTATAGATAAAATATTGAAAATTATTATGAGATAAGTTAATATAAATAAAATAAAGGTGTGATTGTTTTTATGAAATGCTCAAATTGTCACATGGAAATCGGTGGATGGGAAAAGACTTGTCCACATTGCGGAGCTATCCTGCGATTTGATGAATCTGGAAAAATAAGCTGCCAGTCTTGTTTCCATAAAAATGACGTTAGCGCACATTTTTGTGTGAAATGTGGTCAAAGATTAATGACGGAGGAACCTGTTTTTCAGCCTGATGAAAGGGAAGATGGACTAAAGGATATTATGCAATATAAATCCCGTTTGGATACAAAGGATATACTAACGGCTCAAAAACGGCAGACAGCGCAAGCGCAACAGGAACAGTGGCGGAAAAAGGGTGAGGAAAGTACGAGGGCTAAATGTCCTTACTGTGGAAGTGAGTCACTTTCGGCCAGCAATGAATTCAATTATCAGGCGGCGGCTTTTGGGTATGGTCTGATGGGCGATGCCGGATATTTAGCGGGAGGGCTAGGTGGCTCCAAACATGTGATGGTGACCTGCTTGAAATGCGGGTACAGATATCGAATTTAGAAGGGGTAGATGTGAAATGAAGTATTGTAGTAAATGTGGAAATGCACTCAACGACGATATGGCTTTTTGTCCGAAATGCGGTGAGGCCTGCATAGAGCAGCCAACTAGCCCAGCTGATCAGAAGTTGCGTGACTTGGAAAGCATACATATCATATTACCAAAAGAAGAGTTATCCTGGGAATACATACGCACTCATAAAGATATTGGTGCTATTTTTGCAAAACAAGAAAAGTTAGCTCAGCAAGCGGTGGAAATCGGCAAGGAATGCATGACTCTCGCCTCAATGGATGAATATAACAAGATTCAAGAAGGAGTTTATCGATTTTATTTACAGAATGCATATGCTTTGATTGATTTGGCGGCATGCCTCTATGAAGATAGTACAGAACTGGATGCTATGTGGAATGAATTCAAATCTTTGGTTGCTAAAGGCCAATTGGATGCGCAGAAATTTATAAATGATATGTCGTCCACGGATGCGAATTACGAGATTTATGCTGGTCTTCAGATACTTTTATCTTCTTACTTCACAGAAGCTCTAGACAGCTCTGTTGTAGCAGATAACGAAAGTTATCAGCAGGCAGTTGTAGATATTCTAAAAAGATATACAGAGGCGCTCTCGCTTTATTTAAACAGGCTGAAAAGTCATTCTTGGGCTCCGCAACCCAGCTTCCATGACAGCCACAGGGAGCTGTTTGATAAAATGCTCGCTAAACTTCCGCCTAACAAAGCGAGCAGTATAGATCAAAGCGTTTTTTCTGAAATTAAGCAGGATGCTGCAAAGGCTGTTTCTGCTAACGGCTCCAACAATTCTAAGCCTGCCGGCAAATCGGGATGCTATATCGCAACGGCTGTGTATGGCTCTTATGAAGCACCGGAGGTGCTCGTCCTGCGGCGTTTCCGGGATGAGGTATTATCGCAGACGCTTTGGGGCCGAGCTTTCATCAAAGCATATTATGCGATTAGCCCGCCGGTGGCGGAGTGGTTGAAAGGGGCGGATACAATTAACCATTTGGTGAAACAAGCTTTGGATAAATGGGTGTCCAGATTGAATAATCAATCATAAATATAAAAAATAAAAATGTGGCAGGCTGGCCGGTTCGAATCGAACTAGACAGCCTGTTTATTTAATGATTCATAATTTTAAGCCCTGGAAGGGCGTTGCGTAACCAAGTGGGAAGAGCCTGTGTACTGTTTAGGCTTTCTACTAGCCCTTTAGCTTGGCAAATACAATGTGGGATAAACGATATAATTACCAGAATATATATAACTTTCGGCGATATTTCAGCCATCAAAATTTTTAAAATTCGATTCGATAAAATACTGTCTGCAATCCATCGTCCGCCGCCCGATTTCCTTGACCTTTCTTATGAAAATTGTTAAAATATACTCCATATTAACAGCTGGTTTTCAGCCGTTTTCAGGAGGATCCTCTTATGATGAAAATTTCTCCCTCCATCCTCTCCTGTGACTTTTCGCGCATGGGCGAGGAGTTTGCCCGCATGGAAAAATGCGGTGCAGATTGGCTGCATATCGATGTGATGGATGGGCATTTCGTCCCAAATCTCACGCTTGGCGCGCCCATTGTAAAGGCGCTGCGTCCCTACGCCTCCATTCCGTTTGACGTCCATTTGATGATCAGTAATCCGCTCCAATATGTGCCGGATTTTTTGAAGGCGGGTGCGGATATCCTGACCTTTCATATTGAGTCCGATTCTCCTGTGGAGGAGACGATCGAGCTGGTCCGCGCGGGCGGCTCGGTTCCCGCTTTGAGCCTGAAGCCCAAAACGCCCGCCGAGGCGGTGTTTCCGTACCTCGACAGGCTGGGTATGGTGCTTGTAATGACAGTGGAGCCGGGCTTCGGCGGGCAATCCTTTATGGAGGATATGATGCCGAAGGTTGCGGCGATCCGCCGCGAAGCGGACAGGCGCGGGCTGAACCTCGATATTCAGGTGGATGGCGGTATCAGCGAGAAAACCATTGCCGCGGCGGCGAAGGCCGGAGCGAATATCTTCGTGGCGGGCAGCGCAGTGTTCGGCGCGACGGACGCGGCGGCGATGATTGCCTCCTTGCGCGTCAAAGCGGAGCAGGCAGCGCAGTGATCAAATGGCCCCGCTGATTTGCTCCAGCGCATTGCTTTTGCATATGCTCTGCCAATGCTCGCGGGTAAAGGCGGCGGGGAGTTCTCCCCGTGCGCAGGGGGCTCCAAATTCGGAAAGCGCAATTTCCAGCAGGTCGGATGACTCCTCGGATGAAACGATCAGGCGGTAGCAATGCTCCTGCCGGTATAATTCGCTTTCTGCTGGGAGAGCGTTCAGCCGGCGGACGTTTTCGGCGGCGTCAAGCAGCCTTTGCGCGCTGGTAAACTCATAGACGATTGGAGTTCTCGATTTTTTCATGGTCAAGTGGCGCTGCGGCTTATGCTCCTGCTCAAGGACGGTAAATTGAAGCACGCAGCCTCCCTCACGAGCGGGTAGCGCCTCAATGAGCATTCGGCCGGATGGATCAATATCGCGGCCAAGCTCCCTGCGGGCTTCATCCAGCAACGTCCAGATAACGCGGCGCGTTTCAATATTGGCGTAGTCCATCTCCTCATATGTAATGTGCAGCTTCGTCATGTCGTCCGCTGTCAGCCGGACTACGATTTTATTCTCTTCAGGCGCCTCGATCTTCAAAGGCACATCCCTCCCCAATCAAAATCAGTTTGCTCGATTTCCTCTCTCTATCATATGCCCAGGCGTAGTCATGCGCAATGCATAATTTCTGGCAAAAGGCCTACAATGAATTTACAGGAAAGGCGGTGAGGCGCTTGTCCGCTTCGGGAGAACAGATCAGGACGCCTTCTGAAAAGGCGTTTCGATCCTATACCATTTCAACGCTCCTTATGCTGATTGCTCCGGCGGTGATGGCGTTTTATTATTACCGGTGGAGGGTGCTCCTCCTTTTGGTGGTTTCCATTTCTATAGCGGCGCTCTGCGATGCTGCCGGCGCGGCATTGATGCGTAGAAAACCGGGGATGGATCCATTATATGCGGCGCTCACCGGCGCTATGATTGCGCTGCTGTTGCCCGCTTCCGCACCGCTGTGGCTGCCTGCCGCAGGGAGTGCGTTTGCAATCGTGGCGGCAAAGCTGCCCTTTGGGAGCGCAGAAAAGACGCCGTTTGTCCCCGCCGCGGCTGGTATCGCCTTTTTGTGCGTCTGCTGGCCGGAGCTCGTTTTTACCTATCCGGCGATCGATAGCTCGCTGCCCATGGCAGTGACCGGCTCGGAAGGCTTTGTGCAGGGCGCCTCGTTTGCCTCCATGCTGAAAGTGCATAATTCGATTGATGGCAATATTTTAAGCTATTTCAACGCGGTAATCGGCAAGGTGCCCGGCCCGATGGGCGCTACCTGTATGCTGGTCATGTTTGGCACGGCAATCGCGTTTTTTATTTTCCATTCTTCCCTTTGGCTCAGTTCCGCGGGCTTTGTAGCGGTGTGCTCCGTATGTTCTGTTCTCTTCCCGCGGATTTTGACGGGGCGCAAGCTGTCCCTAACGATGGAGATTTCAGCGGGCATGCTGGTGTTTACCGCGCTGTTTCTTTTGCCGAATCCCGCCACGCTTCCCAAAACCCATTTACAGCGGCTGCTTTACGGCATGGCGGCGGGTGGGATTTGTATGCTGCTGCGGTATTTCGGCGCTTATGAAGAAGGCGCATGCTTTGCGGTGCTGTTGATGAATGCCGTTTGGCCGATGGCAGACGGGCTGATAAAAGGCCATAAGGAAAAGCAGCAGGCGGCCGCCTCGGCCACGGATATGAAGAAGGAAGGGGGCGGTATGAATGCGTGAGCAGGAGATGCAGGTTCTTTCGGCCAAAGAGGCCTTTCGACGTGGCATTCTGCGGGGCAATCCGGTTTTAATGCTGTGCCTGGGCCTGTTTCCAGCGATTATGCTTGCCACCACGCTGAAGGCGGCTGCAATCGTAGCAGTGGTATCAGCCGTCCTGCTGATGATCATGGAGCTCTTGACGGCTCTCGTATTAAAGAGGCTGCCCTTTTGGCTGCGTATCGGAATATACGCCTTGCTCAGCTTCGGCCTACTCGCGGGCGGACTGTTTGCGTGCGAGCGCTTTTTCCCGGATTTTCTGGGCACGCTGAGCGGCTATCTGCCACTGCTTGCGGTCAATGCGATGATTGTGTTCCGCTGCGAAACCTGCGCTGTGCATCAGCCTCTTCGTGTAAGCATGATGGATGCGCTGGGCGCCTCCCTGGGCTATGCGATTGTGTTGCTGCTGCTCGGATTTGTCCGCGAGTTGTTGGGAAGCGGCTCTATTTTAGGACGTTCTTTTCCAACTCTACCGAAGATTACGGGCCTATTGATGCCCTTTGGAGGTTTTTTGCTGCTGGGCTTTATGGCTGCCGCCGTAAAGTGGATTTATCATCTGCGCCATTCTGGAGAAGAGGAATTGGCAACTCCGGTTGCCCATGTGGATGATGAGGATGTATCCGTGATTGAGCCGCTGGCGCGCCTGTTCCACCGGAAACGAAGCGCTGTGCAGGAAGAATCCGCACCAAAGTCAAAGAAAAAGCCGGAGCAATGGCCGAAGCATGAAACAGATGCTTTGGCTAAGAAGAAATCCGTTCCACTGCCGCATGAAAAGAAGCCCAAAAAGCCGGTGAAGAAAAGCAGGCCCGCGAAATTGGAGCATCAAAAGCCGGGCGACGTGCCGCCTACACAAGAGCCGGCCTCAAAGCATCCGCCCACGAAGAGGAGTAGCTCCGTGGAGAAAGCGTTGAAAGTAGAAAAAGTTAAAAAAGAAGCGCCCTTGTCCGCGCAGAAACGCCCTGCGCACAAGCCGGCAGCCTCTGACGCACAGCCTGATTCGGCACGCAAGCCGAGGCAGGATGAGGAAATGGAAAGCTTTGCGGACGTATTAGCAGCGCTGAACCGGCGGCGTGCAGAGCAGGAGAGTAAACTGCGGGCGGATAATGTCCAGGATGCAAAAGAGAAAGGGGAGCAGCCATGAACGGATTTGTCACGCTTTTGGTAACGGCGCTCTATGCCCTACTGTTGCAAAATCTGGTGTTTACAGGCGGATTCGGCGCAAGCGAGGCGGTCAGAATCTCTTCCAAGCCGCGTTATGTGCTATCGTTTGCCTTGTTTATCACCGTGTTTTCCGCTGCAACCTCGATTATCTGCCGCGCATTAGAGCTGCTGCCACAGGTGAGCCTTGCGCATACGCTTGTACGGCTGCTCATATATATGATTGTGCTGTTTGTATTGTATGTGATCGTAGTGCTGGTGTTTCGTTATGCGTTGCATGCAAGCGACAGCATCCTTCGGAAGATCGGCATGGCGGCATTCAATACGCTAGTGCTTGCGATCCCTGTGATCAACCGCAGTGCCGCTTATACGGTGGGCGAATCTCTTGGCGCGGGCCTTGGGGCAGGCGCGGCCTTCGCTCTGGCCGTGTTTCTGATCCATGCGGGGATTCACGTGCTGGATCGTAACGATAAGATCCCAAAGGCCTTTCAAGGAACGCCGGCGCTTTTTATTTATGTTTCTTTGCTGGCGCTTGCGTTCACTGGTTTTTCCGGCAGATCCCTGTTTATATAATTGCAGGACGGTGCCTGAAGCACTCTGTTTTTACCAATGAAGGGTGCGAATTCCACGAAAGGATGGCTGTTGTATGGGAAAAAAATATAAAGTAAAAAAAGACTACGGCTCCGGGCAGCGCTCCAGCTACTACGGCTTTCGGAAAGATTTTCCGGAAGGGGGGCGCAAAGGCCGCTTCCGCAAAAGTGCCAGCCGCTCAGAGCGCGGCAAAAGAATTGCTAAGATCGCGCTAATGGTGTTGGGCTTTGCCGCAGTAATGGTGCTTGCCTTTTTTATTACAGATTTTGCTTTGAATTTATCCAATAAGCCCGCTGTTACCAAGCCGCCTCAGGTGGAAACAGGCAGTGGCGGGCAAGGATCGGATGCGCCGCAGGAGCCGCAGTCAGAGGGGCCTGTAGCGCAGCAGCAAAAAGCAATTGCGGCGCTCTGGCTGCCGGAGAGGACGCTTCGCAATGCATCTGCCCTAGATAGCTTCCTTGCTGTTGCAAAGCAGAGCGGTGCATCCGCTGTAATGATTGACGCAAAGGATACTGACGGCACGTTGCTTTTTCCCTCCGCATTGGAGCAGGTGAAGGTAACGGGCGCCGCAGAGGGGGCTTATTCGAATTTTGCACAAGCGATTCAAAAGATTCATGACAATGGCTTGTCTGTGATTGCGCGGGTGCAGTGCTTCCGTGACCCGTTGGCCGCCAGAAGGTTGGGGGAGGGTAGCGCGGTATGCTACCAGCGGCCCGGCACGCTCTGGCTGGACAACAGCGCGGATAAAGGCGGCAAACCATGGGCAAACCCCTATTCGGAAACGGTGCAGAGCTATCTGACCGGTTTGATCGGTGAGCTGACAGCCATGGAGATTGACAGCATCCTGCTCGATAGCGTGCAGTTCCCCAGCGGATATGCGCTGAATAAGACCTATTATATAGGAGAGAGCGAAAGCGGCGTATCCCGAAATGATGTTTTAAAGAATTTTGTTGCCAGTGCAAAGCAGGCGGCTGGCAGTAAAAATGTGATTTTGATGCAATCAGGGGAAGGGGCCCTCGGCGGTGGAGAAAGCCAGTATCATGGCAGTCTGTTTGGAAGCGGCGCCGATGTTTATGCGCCGGATTTGCGCCTGTCTGGGCTCAAAGGAAGCATTACAATCGGCGGAGAATCATTCTCGCCCGCAAAGGATCCGTCCGTTTTCCTTGCGGCCGCTGGGAAGCAGCTGAAAGCCGCGGCGGGAAATGCCACCCTGATGCCCCTTTTGAATGCGAGCTCTGATGTGAGCGAGCAGGTGGCAGCCCTAAAAGCGGCAGGGATTGAAAGCTATATTCTATACAATGAGGGCGGTAGCTATACTGCGGTTCAATAAGGAAATCAAAGAAAGGCGTCCTGTCTATTCAGACAGGACGCCTTTTTATCAGATTCTGTTGCTCAGCTTAATAGAGGAATTGGGAGGACCAGCCGCATAAAATCAAGCCTTTGGATTAACAATATCGCGCCAATCAAGGTCTCCACGGTCGAGGCTGTGAATCAATGCCTCCGCAGTTGCAATATTGGTTGCAACCGGAATATTATGCACATCGCACAAGCGAAGCAGATTGGCTTCGTTGGGCTCATGTGGCTTCGGGCTAAGGGGATCGCGGAAAAACAGGAGTAAATCGATTTCATTGCACGCGATCCTTGCAGCAATCTGTTGATCGCCGCCCTGTGAACCGCTTAGAAACCGCTGGATGGAAAGCCCAGTTGCCTCAGAGACAATTTTGCCCGTCGTGCCAGTGGCGCACAGTGTGTGGCGGCTGAGTACGCCGCAGTAAGCGATACAGAATTGCGTCATAAGCTCCTTTTTCGCGTCATGGGCAATTAGTGCGATATTCATATATGCAGCTCCTTTTTTATGAGAGTGTTGATTCAAAAATAACAATTCTTATTCCTATCATAACAGCTAAATTACTTTTAATCAAGATGTTTTAACGGGATTTTCTCTCCTTCGATCCTTTTTGCGATTCGAAGATACGCGCTGCCCGCCGGGCAATCAAAGGGCACTGGTTTGCCCATCGCCGCACGGTACGTAACATTCGGATCATCCGGCACAATGCCGAGCAGACGGGCACCCGCGCTGTCGATCACCTGGTCGATATTGAGCAGCTGGCGTTTTGAAACGGGCTGAGCCTTAAAGCGGTTGATAATGAGGTGAATCGGCGCGATGTCCATCGCATACAGCGCGTCTACAGCCGCGGCGGCGCTACGAACGCAGACCGCATCCGGCGTGGAAACGACCACCGCTTCCTGCGCCGCACTGGCAGCCAAGCGAAACCCCCGCTCGATCCCTGCCGGCGCGTCAATAAGGATATCATCAAAAAAGGCATCGTACTGTGCGGTAAGGGAGTGCATGGCACCCGGGGTAAAGGCGGGAGTGTCGCGCAAAGGCGCGGCGAGAAGATGAAGGCCGCCCACCGATAAGGGCGCTTTTTCAGGCGCGCAACGGCCCAACAGGACATCCGCCCAGTCGTAAACTGTGTTTTCCGCGCATCCTAGGATCAAATCCAAGCTGCGCAGGCCGATATCGCAATCGATTAGGAGGATGTGTTTGCCCATGCCTGCAAGCGCTCCGCCGAGCCCGGCAGCCAAAGAGGATTTCCCCGCGCCGCCCTTGCCGGAGGCGATCACAATTTTTCTAGCCATGGTGTTCCACTTCTCCTTTCAAGCGTTATTGCAGAAGGGTATTGCCTTCCTGCGGAAGGTCCATTGCGCTTTCGCTGCCGGAGAAATATTGGTTGTAGATTTCTGCTGCGACCGGCGCGCAGTCAACGCCAGTGTCCCCGCTTTCAATGACAATCCCTATGGCAATTTCAGGATCGTTTACAGGAGCGTAAGTAATTAGGACAGCGTTATAATCATTCTGCCATTGGCCGTTGATTTTGCGCTTCACCTGGGACGTGCCGGTTTTAGCGGCGGCCTTGACGCCATTTTTAATTTTGGAGAAGGAGCGCGCGCAGAAGCCGGTTCCGTCGCCCACGCGCCGCATCCCTTCATGCACCAGATCAATCGTGGATTTGCTGATATTCAGATTGGCGGAGACGACTGGTTCCTTCTCCAACACCGTTTTGCTGTAATCATAGGATTTAATGGATTTGACCAAATGTGTTTCATAGCGCGTGCCGCCATTTGCAATAGTGGCAGCATAGTTTGCAATTTGGAGCGGAGTAAACAAGTTGTAGGATTGGCCGATCGCATACTGCACCGTATCGCCGGGGCGCCATGGAGTGCCAATCGGTTCGGCATATTCCGGCGTGGCAAGCGTGCCGGTTTCTTCCGCGATCTCAATGCCTGTCGGCTGGCCCAGGCCAAATTTTCGGGAATACTCATTCATTTTTTCAATGCCGATCTGATATCCGGCCTCAAAGAAGAAGTTGTTGCAAGAAATCTCGATGGCATGCACAACGCTGATATTGCGATGCGTGCCTGTGCTGCATCCGAGCTTTAGCTCGCGGTATCTTTGGTACCCCCCCCGGCCGCCGCAATAATAGGTAGTGTTTGCATTAAAAACACCTTCTTCCAGGCCGGTGATGGCGATGCCAGGCTTCATGGTAGAGCCGGGCTCATAAGCGCTCATCATTGCACGGTTCCACAGAGGTGCATTTTCCGCCTTAGAGAGCTCGTCATAATTTTTACTGTAGGTAGAGATATCATAGGTAGGGTTTGATACGGCGGCAAGCACCTCGCCGGTGTGAACGTCGATTACCACGGCGGCTCCGCAGAAGGGGTGATCAGGCTGCTCTGCTTTGAGCTCTGCAATCCGCTTTGCAAGGGCTTCGTTCGCAACTTTTTGGAGGTTTTTATCAATGGTGAGAATGATCGTGTGTCCCTGCTCCGGCTCCTTGACGTATTCTGTTGTGATATTGCCGTCGTCGTCCTTTGTAGTGCGTTTCACGCCGTCTGTGCCGCGCAGGTATTCTTCCATTGCCTTTTCGATGCCGTTTTTGCCGATGGAATCGGTTTGGAGATAGCCTTTCTCTTTATATTTTTCATATTCATTTTCACTGATTGCGCCGACCATGCCGAGGATATGGGGAGCAAGCGCGCCATCCACATATTCGCGGTATGGTACGACCTCAATCTCAACGCCCTGATAAAAATCGCTTTTTTCTTTGATTTCCGCTACCGTTTGGGTGGAAACATCTTCCGCGAAGGTGTATGGCGTGCGCTTACTGAACATCAGGCGGTGCATCTCATAGTATACGGAAGCAATTTTGCGCGCCTGTTCCGGCGTATATTCCTGGAGGCTGTATTTTTCAATGAGCGCATCCAAGCAATTCTGCGCGGTTGCATAACTGTTAACATGCAGGATTTCATCTGATTTTAGGTAGGCCACATCACTCTCCCGATTCTCCGGGAAGGCAATTTTGCCGCTTTCATCATAAATCAGCGGAAGGTTGTCAATCCATTTTTCCCCTTTGGATTCCAGCAGCTCAATGAGGCTGTTGACGAGCTGATTACGCTGCGCAATCTCATCTTTATTATCAGCAGGGAATTTTTCTGCTGTGAATGTGATCGAGTTGCCCTGCCGGTTGGTCACAAGCGGATTGCCGTTGCGATCCAAAATTTCGCCGCGTGCCGCCTCCACCCGCGTGCTGGCGGAGCTGATGGACTTACCTTGTTCGGCATATTCGGCGCCGTGGACAAGTTGCAGCTGAACAAGGCGGCCTGCAAATAGAAGCAGGAATACGCCCAGCAGACAGACAGAGATGATAACGCGGGAGGTACGTTTGTCCTGATTCATCGGTTCGGCCCATCCTTTCATGCTCAAAAATGTTTTCGTAAAAAATCGTAAAAGACACAGCGGTTAGAAACTGCTGTGTCAAAAATGCTCTGTTCATGGAAACCGCCGTTTTGGTGGCGATTGAGTCAACCATCTGGTTGGCGCTCATGCAGCGCGTCGGATGGAAATCATGCCATCTAGAGGATTACGGACGGCTCTTCATTTGTAGAAAGCGGGTTTTTCAGCTTCCTGCCGAGCGCACGTAGGGGGAAGAAAAAAAGGGGCAGGAACAGCACCGCATACAAGCTTGCGGGCAGGTAAAAGCGCACGAGGGCGCTCACAGCGCCATCATAACCCGGAATCACCAGAAAAACCAGCCAATAAAGCAGGTTGTGCACCAACGCCGCGCATGTGGACAGGAGCAGTGCCGTGACAAAATTGACCCGCATCAGGTAGTGCAGCAACAACCCGCAGATGCAGCCGATGATGAGCAGAACAACGGCGTGGAATCCATCTCCACGCGTGCCCACGGCATCCCAAAGCATACCGGCAAACATGCCAAAGCATGCGCCTGCCATTTCACGCTCCAACATGGCAATACAAACCACAAGCGGAATTAAAGGCATCGCGCTGACGCTATATATTCTAGGCAACAGACCGCCCGTGTTTTGCAGCAGGGATACGAGCAGGATGATTACAGCGAGAATTCCCCATCGCAGGTAGACCTGCTTTTTTTCCTTTTTCACCATCGAAGGCCCTGCCTTTCTGCAAGGATTCCAGCGCGCGCTCCCGCCATTATGGCGCGCTGCTGCCGGAAGCGTTTTGCGCATCCTCCGCCGTTTTCTGCCCCTCAAAGGCAGTGATGATAAAAACATCGTGCACTGCGCTAATCTCGACGCCCGGCTTGACTACCGCATAAGCGGAAATATCATACGTATTATTTTTTACATCCTCCACTGTGCCAATAAGGATGCCCTGCGGGAAGAATTCGCCTGCGCCGGAGGTCTGCACAATTCCGCCTTTGGAAACAACGGTTGAGCGCTCCAGGCCGGTGAGCTGACATTTGCCCTCCCGGGATAATGCAATATCCGTGCCGAGGACACCCTGCTCATTGGTGTTGGACTCTTCCGCGCTGACGTTAACTGATGGATCAAGGATTGTTTTCACCGTGCACCCGGTGCTCCATACGCGCTCCACGCGGCCAACCAGATACTGGCCGGAAATAACAGGGTCGTTGGGCTCGACCCCATCGGAGGAGCCCTTATTGAGCGTAAAGGAATAAAATAAATCCGCTGAATCGCGCGCAATGATCGAAGCGGGCGCCATCTCCCAATCCTGATGGGCTTCTTTCACGCCCAAAACGGATTCATAGGAAGTGATCTGACGCTTCATTTCGTCATAATCAACCAGTTTTTTTTGATAATCCGCTATCTGCTGCTTGAGCTCGTCGATCTCCTTTGCGTAGGTGCCTGCGGAGACAAAGCCGCCGGAAAAATTCCCGATTTGCTCCGACACATAGGCGGAAAGCCGCTGCAAGGGGGAAAAAACCGCCCCAAGCAGAGAGGAAGAAGGCGACGCTCCGCCATGGGAGGCCGCCGCAATGATAATCCCAATCATCAGCGCGGCAAGGATGCCGAGCAAAATCTTAAAACGCTTGCTGTGAAAGAAACGCTGCATAAAAATCCCTGCCTGCCTTCCGAGTCAGGCCCAAGGGGCCAAGGGACTCAGTTGTAATCTCTGGTGCCGGTGATGCCGAGCACATCGGATTCCAGACACATGCCGGTGCCGTCCACCACGCAGTCCAGAGGATTTTCCGCCACATGAACGGGCATCTTCGTCTCAACAGCGATCAAACGATCCAGCCCGCGCAGCAGCGCTCCGCCACCGGTGAGCATAATGCCGTGATCAATGATATCCGCAGAGAGCTCCGGCGGTGTTTTTTCAAGTGTGGCCCGGATCGCATCCAAGATTTGGTTAACCGGATCCGCCAGCGCCTCGCGGATTTCCTCGGAGCTTACTTCGATGTTTTTCGGCAGGCCGTCCATCAGGTTGCGACCTTTGACGTCCATTGTGCCTTCGCCTTCATAAGGGTAGGCAGAGCCGATTCTAATTTTAATCTCCTCTGCTGTGCGTTCACCAACTAGAAGATTATATTTCTTTTTGATATAAGAAATGATCGCTTCATCAAAATTATCGCCTGCAATGCGCGCGGAGCGAGAGGTGACGATATCCCCCAGGGAGATGACGGCTACCTCGGAGGTGCCGCCGCCGATATCGACGACCATGCTGCCTGTTGCTTCGCTCACGGGAAGGCCGGCGCCGATCGCCGCGGCCATCGGCTCATCGATCAGGCTGACGTATTTCGCGCCTGCGCTGCGGGCCGCGTCATGCACGGCGCGCTTTTCCACCTCGGTTACGCCGGAGGGGATACAGATCATTACGCGGGCACGGTTGAAGGGGGAACCGCTCGTTGCACGGCGGATAAATTCCTTGAGCATATCGGAAGTAATGTCAAAATCCGCAATTACGCCGTCCTTCAGGGGGCGGACTGCGATAATGGAGCCGGGGGTACGGCCGATCATTTCTTTTGCTTCAATACCTACCGCCACAACGCGGTTCGGATTAGAACGGACGTCTACCGCAACCACGGAGGGCTCGCGGGTGACAATCCCTTTACCTTTTACGAATACGAGTGTGTTTGCAGTGCCAAGGTCAATGCCGATATCCTGTGAAAATAACATGGCGTTCAAACTCCTTTCCAAGCGGGGCGCCGGAGCCCGGCTGCACCCATAACATATATTATTATAACCTTAATTAAAAACTTTCTCAACCGCAAATGGAAAAAACCTGTGCAGTTTTTCGCCTGTTTTCGCCTTATTTTCTGGCGAAATTCTATATCTAATCACACTGAAAGAAGGAGCAAATGGGGCGGATCTACAAAACGGCACTGTTCACCCCGTATTGGGAAAGGCGCCGCGCCGTTTGCGCAATGGGAAGCCCCATCACATTAAAATAATCGCCCTGGATGCTTTCCACCAGAAGGCAGCCGTAACCTTGAATCCCATAGGCGCCTGCCTTATCCATTGGCTCCCCTGTGGCGATATAGCTGCGAATTTCATCATCCGATAAAGCGTAAAAGCGCACGGTAGTAGCGCAGGAGAAGGCTTCTTTTTTGCCGTTTTCACCCGGTAGCGCGACGCATACGCCAGTATATACGGTGTGTTCATGCCCGGCAAGAGAGCGAAGCATAGCGAATGCATGCGCTTCATCCTTCGGCTTTCCGAGAATGGCGCCATTCCATACCACAATCGTATCTGCGGCAAGAATAAGCTCGTCTTCCGCGGCATGCTGTGCGGCGCATGCAGCCTTTTGCGCAGCAAGCTCCGCCACCGCCCGGCCAGGAGGGAGAGCGGGATCTAGGCGCTCCTCAAGCTGCACGGGCCGCACAGAGAAAAGATAGCCTGCGTTTTCCAAAATTTCTCGCCTGCGCGGGGAAGCGGAGGCTAAAATGAGCTTCATAATCCATCTCCAATCGAGTGAAAAATCAGAATAAAACCTATATGATAGAATAAATGCTCATATAATGTGATGAGGATTGGGCACATGACCCTTTTCGGGTTTATCGGCCGGTGGAGCCAAAGCCCCCCGCTCCCCGCTGTGTTTGTGTAAGGGTATCCACCGCCTCTATGACGGGGCAGAGGATGGGCAGAACGGCAAGCTGTGCAATCCGTTCACCGGGCTGAATTTGATAGGGCTCGTCGAATTGGTTGATCAGCCCTACGCACACCTCGCCGGTATAATCGCTGTCAATCACGCCAACGCCGTTGGCAAGCGCAATTCCGTGCTTGATGCCGAGCCCGCTGCGGGCAAATACGAAGCCAGCCGTCCCTTCTGGCAATTCAATGGCAATGCCGGTGGGAACCACCGCATGGCCCCGCGCTGGAAGCAGCAGGGGAGCGTCGATGCAGGCGCAGAGATCCAGCCCAGCGCTGCCCGGTGTGGCACGCTGGGGGAGAATAGCGTTTTCGCGCATTTTTTTTATTTTCAAGGTTGTCATAGCAAGGGTGCATCCTTTCTATCTATTCGGTTTTTGGCTTCTGTGTAAGAGTATAGGGCGGTTTTATCGTGTTTCAAACAGAGAAATATGCCGCCCGTCCATTTCTTAGGCCGGCATCTTTTGTGTTCCCAATTTAACCGGTTATTCCACGCCGCGGAAATAGAGTCCTCGTGTATAAGCGCCGTTTGGCGCGGTTCCATTTTGATATTGGGTGAGAATCCCGACGCATTGCTCCGGCGTTTCATGGGTAAAGTACAAAAGTAGGAAATCGATCTTCTGAATTTCGGCAAGTCGATCCGCCAAATAGATCGGGCGAGAGTTGAATAGCTCGCTGCATCCATCCATGCAAGAAACCGGGAAACGAACGCCCTTCCGATCGATTAAAACCCCATCTTTTCTGCATGAACGGCAGGATTTGCCGTTGGAAATGGGGCAGTTGCGGGTGAGCATGAGCGGAATGCTGCCATATGCGATCAGACCGCGCGGCATTTCTCCACCTAGCGCAGACGCCTGCGCAAGCGTTAGCTCGAAGGAGAGTGTGGCCTGGCTTAGCCCTATAGAGGCGGCTTGCTCCAGCGCCTGTGTATTGAACAGGTTGAGCCCGAAGCCGCCATGGATGAGAAATCCGGCCTCTCGTGCCATGCGGACAGCGTCCAGCGTATGCGCAAGCGCTGTTGTTACACCTGCCTGCTTGGCTGCCTTTAAGCTCGCACGGACAGCGCCTTCCCTGCCAAACAACCCGCGTGGGATTTCCACCGCAATAGGCGCCCCGGTCTGCACCAACGCCTTGAGCTTTGGCGCGGGGGTGTGGAGCGGAAGATAAACGCAGGCGAAGGCGCTCAAATCCGGCGGAAGCTGCCCTTCGTCTGCAAAACGCGCGTAGAATCCAGCAGGCGCCTTCGTTTGATGGGTAGGCGCCTTCATAATGCCGGATTGCACTCGTTTCACAGCAGGCTTACCCAGCAGGCCGGTAAGCGCTGCCAGCGCCTCGCGCCGCAACGAATTGAGGCAGGAGAGGGGAGCGCTCAGGCCCGGCGCAAGGTCACAGTAAACCGATTGTGCATAATATGGGGTGCCGCCGCATTTGGAGAGCTGGCGCGTCACCTCCACTTCGGTGAGCGGACGGGTCAGGGCCGCCTCCGGCAGTTTTTCCGATTGCACACGAGCGCTTTGGCCGCGTGCCTCAGCGGTCAGCGTGAGCGGGATGCCCGGCCGCATCGTGAAAGAGAAGGCAACGCCGATCAACGGCCGTTCTTTTTCATAAAGATGAGAAAGCTCCTTGAGCACAGGAGCCGCTGCCGATACATTCTCTCTGCTCCGGGTGCCAAACATGGCGCGGCCTCGCTGCCCGGTGTAGTAGCCATCGGTGAAGCCGGAGCGAGAAAAAACCGCCTGAAGCTGCCGGGAGAGTGCGCCTTCTGGCTTGCCGTTTTCAAGCGCTTGGCGGCAGGCTGTGACCGCCGCGGCAACGTATTCCGGCCGTTTCATGCGCCCTTCAATTTTAAAGGACAGCACGCCAGCCTCATGGAGCGTGCGGATGTACGGAATCAGGGAAAGATCTTTCAGGCTTAGGTCAGCTCCCGTGCCGCCGGGCGCGGCAAAGGGGAGGCGGCAGGGCTGGGCGCAGAGGCCTCGGCTGCCGGAACGGGAGCCAAGCATAGCGCTGAGATAACATTGGCCGGAGACGCACATACACAGCGCGCCATGGATAAAAATTTCTAGTTCAACTGGTGACTCGGAGGCAAGCGCCGTGATTTCCTCCAGCGTCAGCTCGCGGGGCAGCACCGCGCGGGTGAAGCCAAGGCCTTTGAGCTCCTCCAGGCCCGCCAGCGTCTGCACCGACATCTGGGTGGAGGCGTGCAGCGGAATGCCGGGCGCGCAGCTTTGCGCAAGCCTGGCAATGCCAAGATCCTGTATGATCAAAGCGTCGATACCGGATTCACAGCTCAGGGCGAGCATGTGCTCCGCATCTTTTAACTCCGCATCCCGTACCAGGGTGTTGAGCGTTAAGTATACCTTCACGCCGCGCTCATGGCAATAGCGAACGGCTTCTTTTAGCGCTTCATCGTCAAAATTCTCCGCATTGCGGCGGGCATTGAGCAGCTTGCCGCCCAGATAAACGGCGTTCGCACCGCAGCGAACTGCGGCGGTGAGGGCTTCTCTTGTGCCAGCCGGGGCGAGAATTTCAGCCTCTGTTCGTTTTCGCATGTTTCGCATGTTTATTTTTTGCCGGTTTCGGCCAGCTTTGCGCGCAGGTTTTGAATTTCGCGGTTGAGGCGGTCCACTTCACGGCGGGAAACTTCCACCTCCATACGCGCGCGGGCCGAATCCTCAAGATACTCCCGGATTTGAGAGCGAAGGTTATCCGCACTGCTCTCTGATTTGCGATAGGCGTCCATTGCATCGAGGGAGGCGAGGATTGCCGCCTGCGTGAGGGAAAGCCGCTCATTTTCATGCATCAGGCCGCTGATTGTTTCGTCCAGCTGGGCGCCGAGGGACTGTGTGTATTCCACATCGTCCTCTGTGGTGACATAATAATCCGTGCCGCAAATTTGCAGCCTGACTCTGTTCTTTTCCATACCTAAAATGACATCCTTTCTAACAGACGGTTTCAAAAATAATGCGGAATCGTTTCTATCGTGAAAAATAGGGCCGCATTTTAAAATACGCATAGATGCCCTATTGGTTATTATACTATAGATTGTCCATGCGGGAAAGAGGAAAAACGCTTTTTTCTCAGGAGATGCAAATGGAACGAGCAAATCGATTTTTTACAGGTATGTTCCCGTAAAATTGTGTAAAGCTAAAGGGGATAGCACTTTTTTATGAGAATTTTCAATGCAGGAGAATGAAATCATCCCTTATAGTTGAAATTATTGGAATATTCATATAAAATAGATAAAGCAAATGGATTTAAAATCTTTATTGACAAAATTTTTTGGAGGAAACATATGAAATATACACTTTCTAAGGAGCAGGCAAATAAGCTAATGACGGCTAAGCTTTCCCACTTCTTCGGCGTGACGCCGCAGGAGGCTTCCTATGAGCAATTCTATAAAGCCATTGCCATGATCGTGCGGGATATGATGAGCGACGGCCGCACGGAGTTTGAAGAAAAGGCCGATCAGGGGAGTGCAAAGCATGTTTACTACCTCTGCATGGAGTTCCTGATGGGGCGCTCTCTAAAGAATAATCTCTATAATCTCGGCCTGACCGACGTGTTTAGCAGGGTTCTGGCAGATTATGATATTAAAATGGATAATCTTTATGAGAGCGAGCCGGATGCGGGCCTCGGCAACGGCGGCCTAGGGCGGCTTGCCGCTTGTTATCTCGACGGCCTTGCCACGCAGGGATACTTGGCTACCGGCTATTCGATCCTCTATGAGTATGGCATTTTCAAGCAGAAAATTGTGGATGGCTGGCAGACAGAGCTGCCGGATTTTTGGCTGCCAGGCGGTGAAGTGTGGCTGGTGCCAAAAGAAGAGTGCGCCATTGAGGTGCGCTTTGAGGGCGAGATCGAAGATCAATGGGATGGCTCCTATCACCATACCGAGCATAGAAACTATAAACCGATTATGGCGATTCCAAACGACATGTATGTGTCCGGCAAAGACGGCAGAGGCATCAGCGTGCTGCGCCTATGGACGGCGAAAGCGCCCGGCCTTGATATGACGCTCTTCAACCAGGGCGACTATATGCGTGCCATGGAGCAGAACGCCATGGCGGAGGTGATCAGCAAGGTGTTGTATCCGGCTGATAATCATCCGGAGGGTAAGAGCCTGCGCCTGCGCCAGCAGTATTTTCTGGTATCCGCCTCTGTGCAGGATATTGTACACCGCCATCTGCGGCAGTATCCTTCACTTGATAATTTTGCGGATAAGGTAGCGATTCATATCAACGATACGCACCCCACTATGGCAATCCCCGAGCTGATGCGTATTTTGCTTGATGAGTGCGGCTACGGCTGGGATGATGCCTGGCGGATCGTAACCAACACGTTTGCCTATACCAACCACACAGTGATGAGCGAAGCGCTCGAATGCTGGCCGGAAGATCTGTTTCAGCGTATGATCCCGCGCATCTATCAGATTACCAAAGAGATTGACAACCGTTTTCGCGCCTTCGTCTGGGGCGCGACCGGGGATGCGGATCGGGTGGAGCGTATGGCGATTATCTCCAACGGCGTAGTGCGTATGGCAAACCTGTGCGTGGCCGCCTGCCATAGCGTAAACGGCGTTTCGGCCTTGCACAGCCAGATTTTGAAAGACAGCGTTTTTAAGGATTTTTATGGCTTGACGCCGCTGAAGTTTAAAAACGTGACCAATGGCATCGCGCACCGGCGCTGGCTCTGCCAGTCGAACCCGGCCTTGAGCGGGCTGATCACCGAGTTGATTGGAGACGGCTTTGTCCACAATGCCGGAGAATTGCTCAACCTGCGTAAATATGTCGACGATAAAACGGTGCTGGAACAGATCGGCCGTGTGAAGTTGGAGAATAAGGAGCGCTTTGCGGCACTTGTCAAAAAGGCAAACGGCATTGCGCTGGACCCCACCTCAATTTTTGATGTGCAGGTCAAGCGGTTGCATGAGTATAAACGGCAGCATCTCAACGCGCTGCATATTTTAGCGCAATACCTGATGCTTAAGGAAAACCCCAATATTGATTTCATCCCCCGCACCTATATTTTTGGCGCAAAGGCGGCGTCCGGCTATTTTATGGCAAAAAAAATTATCAGCTTTATCTGTGCGCTGGCGGATGTGATCAACCGTGACCCGGTGGTGAAGGATCGGATTAAAGTCGTCTATATGGAGGATTACAACGTAACAATGGCGGAGCATTTGATGCCCGCCGCCGATATCAGCGAGCAAATTTCCCTAGCGGGCACAGAGGCGAGCGGCACGGGCAACATGAAACTGATGCTAAACGGCGCGCTGACGCTCGGCACGCTTGATGGAGCGAATGTAGAGATCCGTGAAGCGGTTGGTGATGAGAACATGTTCCTTTTCGGCATGACCACGCCGGAAGTGAACGACCTGAAACGCAAAGGGTATGACCCCAACAATTATTATCTAAATAACAGTGAATTGCGCCGCGCGATTGACGCGATGAAACTTGGCATCAATGGTGTGTCTTTCCCGGAAATTGCCTCTTCCCTGCAAAACAGCGATCCCTATATGGTGATGGCGGATTTCGATGATTATCGCCGCGCCCAGCAGCGGGTGGCCCAGACTTGGGCGGATCGTGAGCAGTGGAACCGTATGTCCCTGATGAATACGAGCGGGGCGGGGCGTTTTGCGGCTGATCGTGCGATCGAAGAATATGCAAAGGATATTTGGCACACAGGAAGAGCGACGAAATAAGAGATTCCCCTAAACGGGCAAAGATGTGTTTTTTGATGTCTATTCAGAAAGGGCAGATGCAAAAGTTTTTCATTTTGCATCTGCCCTTTTGCAAACCTTATTAAACGATCTTGTGCTTCTATTTTCTGAGGTAACAGCTTTTCCGGGCCGGCCTCCATCAACGCATTTGGTTGATATACTCTAAAAATGATGGACCATCCGCTCTTCTTTTACTGTGAAAAGCGAATTTAACGGAGGATGCATAGGTTAAAATTATTTGCTGATTGTGCCGTGAGTTATTTTAGTTTTACATATTTTGCGCTTACAAAGCCCTTCACACCGTTGGAAAGCTGCACCTGATACCAGCCGTTTTGTGCGCTGCCAATCACGGTAAAGGATTGCCCACGGCTGAGCGTGGCGAGAACGGCGGCAGAGGTAGATGCAGATTGGCGGACATTGACGTTGGAGCCGGTGGAATAGCCGGTGCGAGTCGACTCAGGCTGATCCTCTGCCCCATCAATGCGTACATATTCTGAGCTGACATATCCCGTTTTGCCATCCCCAAGGCTTACATGATACCATCCATCCAGAATGCCAATAATTTTTACGACATCCCCTTGGCTGAAAAAGGCGATTGTTTCACTTTGCAGAGAGGGCTCCTGACGAATCCGAAGGGATGAAGCGGTAACTCTGCCATAGTGAAGTATTTCATCCTCTGCGTCCCCATCCGGATGGGTTAGCCAGGAGGTAAGGTTCTGTAGAATGTGCTCGGAAGCTTGTGATAGGGACCATGAACCCAGACCCTTTAGATTATATTGATGGATTAGCTTAATTTTGCTGCGCAGGGAACGCTCGTCCTCAAACCATACGGTGTATCGACCGGGCGCAAGCGCTTTACCGTTCACAATATATTCTTTATCGCCCTGCTTTACAGTGAATTCTGCTTTTGGAGACTGGTACGTCTCATCATAAGTGATGGTCGCATTATAGTCGGGAAGCATCCGGCTTAATACATCCAAACTGATTCCATGCCCTTTGAGATTACCATCAGAGCTCCAAATTCTCCCATAAAATGGAACTCCTAATACGATCTTTTCAGCGGGGACATAACGCCGCGCATATTGAATGGAGCGCTCTACAAAATTATAACTAGCGACAGGCCCCTCTGAGCTGCCATTCCAACTTTCATCATAGGCCATAATCATCAAATAATCGGCGTATTCTGCCAAGCTTTTATAATCGTAAGAGCCGTGCCACCCGGTTGTCCACCCCTTGGGATTAGCGGCCACAGCTACAGATACCTCCTTTTCTCTGGGGATTCTTTGCCGAAGCGCAGCTACAAGGCGCGTATAAGCGTCTTTTTCTGTTTCGGTAACATTTTCAATATCCACATTTACGCCATCCAGCTGGTATTGTTCAACGTAATCTGCAATTTGCCGCGCCAACCCCTCCGGATCCCGCAGGGCAAGCTGGCCTGCTCTGCGATCCCAATGATTGCTCAGCATGGGCACCACTTTAATGTTCATACTGTGCATAGCACGGATTAATTCTGTGCTGATTGGGCCGAGTGCCAATTTCCCGTTTGCGTCAATATCGAAATAGGCTGGAGTAACGGTTTGAAAGGAGCCGACCGTTTTGACCAAATTAATTTGTTGCGCGATACTGCCCCCGTAAAGGTATGTCATATGAAATGGGAGCTCGGCCTGCACACTGTTTGATGCGCTCAACAGGCTTTCCAGCCGGATGGTATCAGTCAATTCTGATCGCATTTCCTCCAGATTGGCTGCAAAAACACTGTATGGGATGGAAGCAATTAAAATTCCGGATAGAATAATTTTTACAGTTTTGATTTGGAATTTCTTTGTTTGTGATAGAACGGATTGGAGGGATCGTTGCACACTTTCTTTTCGTTCTGCTGAAAATAAATCCGATCCGAATTCTACATTTTCAGGCAGAATGGTGATGATAAGGTCATAATCGTTATCTTGATGCCTCTGTATTGAATATTGCCACATTGTATTACCCGCCTTTATTGAGTTTTTATTAGTATATCCATATCAAAAAGAATCCGGCTGGAATGATACGGAAACAAATGTCTAAAATGGGCTGATATGGATGCGGTTTGCCCCTATGCCATCATAAAAAATAGCCGGTAAGCGTTGTATCTCTGTGATCCCTTAATGAAGGCAGGCCCTGTTTTGCTATTCGCTGCGCTTCGTAATAAAAACACAACCGGTAGCTGGTTGACCTTGTAAGCGACGTATATCCCTTTGATTTTTATGATTGTGACAAGCGTTGCTCTATGGATTGGCTCACTTTATAATAGAAACAAAGCACCGGGTTGATTTTCAACCCGGTGCTTTTAGATTGCCTTTCTTTCAGACGAAACCCGCCCCTTATAACACAGCGGCGAGCTGATCAAGCTCCTGATCGATAAAGGCATTTTTTTTCAATCGGGGCTGACGGACTTTGCCTTCCTTTAGCACAGCATAGGGTTCGCGCATCGCTTCCAGTTGCTCCAGTGGATTGGCGCTGAGGATGAGCAGATCCGCATATTTGCCGCTTTCTACCGAACCGGTGATATCCGCAATGCCTAGAATTTCCGCGTTGGAAAGCGTCGCAGTGTAGATCGCGTAATTGGGAGAAACATGCATCATCTTCTGAAAATACCAAACCTCGCGCCACATATTGTATTGTGTGACGAAAGGGCAGGAAGCATCGGTGCCCATGCCGAGGTGAATCCCCGCCTCCATGGCGGTGCGTACCCCTTCACGCATTCCATCCAACACTACCTCGCTGTTGTAAACGCAGAGCTCATTGAGCTTCGTCACCTCAGGGGAGAGGCGGGCGAGCGGCAGGGCAGGCGAGAAGGTCATGATAATGCCGCCATCCCGCTCTAGCAAGATTTTTTGCAGGGCTTCGTCAAATCCAGCGCTGTGCTCCACCGTATCCACGCCGCCTTCAATGGCAACGCGCATTCCGTCCGGGCTTTCCGTATGCGATGCAACCTTCATGCCAAGCTCATGCGCACGGTCGCATACGGCACGTGTCTGCTCCAAATTCATCTTCAACTCGCCTGGGGAGCCCTTTTTCTTCGCATCCATCACGCCGCCAGTGACACAGATTTTGATGAAATCGGCTCCCGCCGCATGGTGCGCATCAACCAGCGCCCGCAGCTCCGCCGGATCGGAGGCGGTTTCAGCAAACGTGCCGTCGCCATGCCCGCCAGGCACAGTGATGGCTGTGCCGGAGCAATACATCCGTGGCCCGATCTTCTGACCAGCGCGCACAGCGTCGCGGATGCGCAGGTCAGAGCCGCAGAAATCGCCCACCGCGCGCAGCGTTGTGACGCCGGAATCCAGCTCAGCGAGCACGTGGGAGGCAACCATGGCATCCAGCACCTTGTGGCCGAGCTGGGTATGTACAAATTTCAGCACCGCTTTTTGCGAGCCGCCGCCCCCTAGCACTTTGCTGGGCATTCCGGTGCCGAAAAGATGTGCGTGCATGTTAATAAGCCCCGGCATGATGTATTTTCCGGTGCAATCCATTATTTCTGCACCGGTGCGGTCGATATTGCCGATGGCGGCGATTTTGCCGTCCTCAATCAACAAATCTGCCTTTTGGGCTTGGCAGTCCGGTTTTCCGCTGATGATGAACCCGCCTATGAGCGCTCTTTTCAATGGTAGCTCCTTCTTTCTGAATCAATTAGATGAAAATAGATGGAAAGGCCGCCTTCCGTTGCTCTGAATCCCGAAGGGAGCCTGGACAAGCTTGTGCGTTGGGCACGAACCGTTGTCATTCTTATTACAGCATAGTTTACAGAAATTTTCAACTGCTGAGCGCGTGAAAACAAAAAATAGCAGAAAAAGTGAAACAGACTGGTGCGAAGCTTACACCACGTTTCCATTGTGGATCTATGAGCGATAGGCCTTCATAGCAACATAAGCCAAGTACAACAATAAAAAAGCCTTAAACCTCTTTTAATCAACAGGTTTAAAGCTTTTCGGCAATGGAAAGGTGAAAGGATCGGCGCCGCTCGTCTGAGCAAAAAAACTGCGGTGCGCAAATCACGCACCGCAGGTGTGGAGCGGGAAACGGGATTCGAACCCGTTTGAAGCGTTTTTCGATGTTATGAGATATTGCCAAAAACAACGTAGTATCAACGTTTTCTGTGCTTTGCGTTTTCAGATGTTCCATCATATTTCAGCATGTTTTCAGATAAATAAACACCAAATAAGCACCAGATTTCATCTATGCTTTTTTCTTTCCGAGGTCAAGTGAGGCGGCGATTGCTTCACTCGCTTTTGCCTGCGCCTGAGCGAATGCATGAGCGTAAATATTCAGTGTCGTTGATGCCTGAGAGTGACCAAGTGCAGCCGATACCGTTCGGACATCAGTGCCGCTGTTGATCAGCAGGGTAGCGTTGAGATGACGGAAGCTGTGGATATTGACATAGCGCAAATTATTTCTCTCGCAAAACTTCCGCAACCAATTGATCGCCGTTGTGTGGCCCATAGGGGCCCCGTTCCAGGCGGTAAACAGTCGATCAGAAGGAATCCACTGATCGCCGATTTTGAGCCGTTCTGAGGCCTGCCAGGACTTATAGGCACGCAGTAGAGTAATCACCTCATTCGGTAGCTTCAAACTGCGCTGCGAGCTCTTCGTTTTTGTGGTGTCTGTAAACATACCCTTTTCTTTCGTATAAAGGGATGTCCGTGAAATGGTGATTACGCCGGATGCAAAGTCAATATCCTTCCACTCAAGCCCGAGCAGCTCCGCACGGCGGAAGCCGCCGTAAATTGCAAGGGTAAAGAATGTTCGGTATTTAATCGGCGCTGATTCGAGAGCAACGAGAAATTGCTGTGCCTCCTCTAGGGAATAGCATTCCGGGTCCTTTGCTTTTTCACCTTCTACATCGACATGCCGGCAAGGGTTTTCATGCAACATGTTCCGTTTGATTGCAAACTCAAAAACGTCGGAAATAAAGGTTAGGTAATGCTTTTGTGTCTTTGGGGACAAACCGCCACCGGTTTGCTTATTTACACCGGGCTCCGCGAGGTTGTCAATAAATGCCTGAATGTGCGCCGTTGCGATACGGTCCATGCGAAGATGCCCTATCGCGGCATAGGTTCGCTCCTGCAATTGCTTCATGCGATCAAGCGTTCGTACGCGCATTAGGCTTTTCTTCTCGACATAGACCAACCATTCTCTTGCAAGGTTCTCGAACTTTACATTGCCTACAGCATAATCTCCGGATTTTGCTTTTTCCTCGAAGAGCACCTTTTGGCGCTCCAGCTCTTTTGCAATCTGCTTTGCCGTCATGCCGGGATCGGGTGTCCAAGTCATGTGTCGTCGGATCTGTTTCCCGGATGCGTCATATCCGCAAGAAACAGTTATTTTGTATCCGTTGCCTTGCTTTTTGGCAGTTGCCATGTTTCAATTCACCTCGTTGCTGTGTTCATTCTATTTATAATTGGCTGAAATTTCCCTAAGTTGGGTTTCAAAGAATTCTAACCTAAGTATTTTGCGAACGCAAAAATTGCTAAAATGTTGCACTTGATTCTTCGTCATTTTCAACAAACTTTAGCTGCGATTTTTGTTTTCTCCATTTTATACAAATAAGATGATAAATATTCTACGTGAAAAAACAAATATTATTGCCTTGCGTATGTGCGCACACATACGGATTACAAAAATTATCTGGTATAATCTAACTGTGATAATTATCCACCTTTTACGCAATTATCCGTGTCTCCGGTGAACAATAATGCCGGAGGTGGTCGCGTGGATAAGCGGCTCATGGCATTGGGTAACCGGCTGCGGATGTTGCGTTGTGATCAAAATATGTCCATTCGAGAATTAGAGAAGGGATCGGGTGTAGATAAGAACCAGATTCTCCGTATCGAGCAAGGACAAGCGGACCCGAAATATACCACGCTGTGCCGCATAGCGGATGCGTTGGGTGTATCGGTTCGAGACTTGGTGGATGATGGTAATTATACGGACGGCCTTGACGGGCCCCGAAAGGAGTGATACCATAGAATACAGAACAAACGTTCACGTCGAGGGTAAAAGAATAAGGCAGCTCATGCTTTGGCGGGCGCGGCTGCCTTACTCCAATAGGGGGACGCATAGCGTCTCCGCGCCCTCATTATAACGTATCTGCCGGGATATTACAACATTTAAAAGATGGGGGATTGTTGCAATGGATGAAAAGCAAAGCAACGACCGTAGATGTCCAAAAAGCTACATAAAACTTGCCAAACGAATAGGGCAAAGAAAAAATAGCGATGAAGCTGTTGATCTACTTTGCCGAACCATTAAAATAAGCAGAAATAATAGCGCTCAACCCATCCAAGAAATCAATTTGGGCATCGGTAAGTTCCTGCCCTTCCTCAACGTATCCGCAGGCGAGTAGCGTCTCGTATATCTTTTGTCCCAATAATTCATATTGAGCATCCTCTGAATCGGTGACGGCCGGTTCGGGGGATTTTTTTGTTTCGTTCGGACTTCGATTATCTGTAAGTCCTAAAAGATAGTCTGTCGAAACATTAAATTCTTTGGCCATTTGGACTATGAAAGAATGTCCAGGCTCACGAACACCTGTCTCGTAATTTCTGAGCGTAGTAGAAGGAATTCCTATTTGTTGAGCAAATTGAACCCGTGAAACCCCTTTTTCTTTCCTCAGCTCAGCAATTCTGTTACCGATTTCCAAGTTATCACCCCTTTTTTCGTTTTTATTATAGAGAGATTTTTTGACTTCGTCAACACTAATTTGCTCATTTTGAGCATTTACTTGCACAAAAAGGGTTGACATATGCCCAAAATGAGTATATTATTTAAGCAAAAGGTACTCAATTTGGGCAAAAAAGGAGGTGCAATACTATGTTTCCAAATATCGAGGCCGAACGAGTCAGGCTAAGAATGTCACGTACGTACTTAGCTGAACTTTTGGGCGTATCTCTCAGAACCTATTCCAATTGGATGAATGGCACGCGAGACATTCCTTCCTCGGTACTTGTTAAAATGGCCAAGCTATTTAATTGCTCGACAGATTATCTGTTGGACGTACAAAACAAATCCGCCTAACCGAGCGGGATGGAGCAGAAAAGAAGGGAGGCAAGAACATATGTCTGCAATTCAGATCGCCGCCTTGATTATATCGTGCATAGGGGTAGCTCTATCCCTGACGAGCATAGTCTGCTTACTTGTGATGCGCCCTGAATCATTTAAGCGCGACAAGCGCGATGCCGACGCCGATAATAGCAACAACAAGGCCAGCAATCGCGATTGCTAAATTGATCCGATCCATTCGCTTCATATACTTCATGTTCTTGGCATCTTCCGCCTTGCGTTCTTCACGTTCAGAATCAATCGCTGAGTTAATGCCTTGAATGCTAGAACTGATCTTATCTAACTGTTCTCCAATTGTTGGCCCTTCAATTTCAAAATTCGAAGACCGGCGAACGGCATCGTCAATAAATTTATCCTTAGAATTGATAAGTTCATCAATCTCGGTTTTTAATCTGAACTCAGACATCTTATCCCTCCAAAATTTTAATACAGAAAGTGAGGTGAAACAAAATGGAACTCACCATCAGAGGCACACCAAATGAAATTGCCACTCTTGTATTAGCGGTACAAGAGCGGCAGCAAAAAACTATTTAATTAAAGACCGTTTGCTTCGGCGCCGTATACAGCCTGCTCATGCGAGAAACCTTCATATTCCAGCTGCGCGATTAATCCGTCGCGTGAAAATGCCGAATGTTCCAGATAGGATTTTGCTTTCTTTGCTGCTTGTTCGTTCCAATCGGCGCCACACCGATCCGCGGCATAAGTGGCTTGTGCCTCAGTAAACTTTTCGTATTTCAGCTGTGAAACAAGGCCGGAATACGAAAATGCAGTATGGCTTAAATAACTGTGCGCCGCACCAAGCGCCTGCTTATTCCAATCAGCACCGCAATGGTTCACCGCATAAACAGCATCATCATGCGAATATTTCTCGTATTCCAACTGGCCAATTAATCCATCATAAGAAAAATTAGAGTGGCTCAAGTATGACTTTGCGGAACGGAGAGCGTTAATTTGACCGGGGGTGGCAGATGACGACGCTTTTGTAGCGGAGGAAGATTTCTCTCCTGTCACTTTCGGTACCGCACTAGTTTTAGAAGGGGCTTTCGCAGAGGCTTGCGATTGAGGCTTAGATACCGTGCTTGCCTTTTGTTTAGAAGAAGGCTGCCCGATACTTACACCAGAAGTGATATCCGAAAGGGCCTCACTTGAATCAATCGATCCATTTGACACAATTGTAACGTCGCTGATATTGCCACTTTCGGTACTGCCGTCCGTAGGAGTTGTCGAACAACCTGATAAGGTCAATACCGCGATTAATGAGACTGCCAAAATTGTTTTTTTCATGGTGATCACGTCCTTTTTGCATGATTATACCAAAAGTGACCCGATTGGTCAATCTGTACAAAATATCAACAATTAACTTAAAGATAGCGAGGTGAAAACAATGAATTTTCGAAATCAAACAGAATTGCAATATGTATCGTCCGTAAAAACCGTATCCATTATTGAAGTCAAGCTCATTCGAGGAACCGGTGAATCGCCAAATAATGTTCAGCGAGAAGTCACTCAGTACTGGGAACCTTCGGGAACCCTGCTGGCTGAGCTGGATTCTTGTCCTGGCGGGATACCGGAGGGTGTGCGAGCCTAAGCTTTGTTCCAACCAGGTGAATAAATATTTCCATATATTCCTTCAAAATCTCAAAATCATGCTCCGGGTACTTTCTCTCGTAATGCGCGTAATCGTTCCCAAGAATTCGGATCACGTCAGCTGACGTAACCAGTGGCTTTTCGTCTAAATATTCACCGATCGCATTAAACAAAGTCTTGCCACTTACTGTTTCCGAGTCGATTTTTAGTTCTTTTATTGCGTAATCCTTGACCAATATTTCTAAAGCCGCGCGAAATCCAACAGCCGCTAATTCAAAATTCCCATTTTTTTCGCACTGAAGTGCTTGATTGTACATGGTCATAAAACGAGGTGAAAAATTTTCAAGTCTTTTGTCCTGAAATTCGAGGTTTGCTGATGGATATATCGTTTCAAACGTAGCGTTTCCAACTTTGAAATCAATACCATAAATTACCACAAAACGTTTTTGGCAATGCGTACACTGATAAGCCGCAACACCAATTCGTTCATATTCAGAGTTTCCAGCCAGCAACATGCTGTAAGTCTGAGCACCATCCACGTAAACAAGACAATGTGGACAGAGCATTGGCTTAGGGATTGAAAAATTTTGGTTGCCAGCATCTTTAAAAGTTTCCTGCAAGCCTTTACTGCACGTAGTCATTTCTAACACGTCAAACACGTCCTTTCGACACAATATTACCACATTATGGGCCATCAGTAAACAGAAAGGAGACTCCCCCCCTATGATGCACGGAGCAATTGATCTTGGAAATAGGACCTTTTTGGACGCGGACACAGGAAATGAAATCATTGAATCCATACTGAATTGTTTATCTATGAAAAACCTGACCGCCCAAGAGGCAAAATATCTGCTCAACGAAGCTATCGACGAAGTGGATCGCAGAGCGAAACTGTAAAGGAGGTGGCCTCTGTGGCCGTACCACGAATGCGTTATCCCAAAGATGCCGCAAAATATTTCAAAGAAAAGGATCCAGATACCGTCGTATCAGAAAGCATGATCCGTCGACTGATACTCAAAGGAATCGTCCCGTCCGTAAAATTGGGGGAGGGGAGCCGACCGGTTCGAATGGTGAACTTAGATTTGCTGGAATTGTATTTTGATGACCCGAACGCTTTTGAGGCTGCAATAAGAAAGGAGCCGTCAGGCACAATACGAAGAATAGGTTAGG
>ERZ506896.460-NODE-460-length-31465-cov-6.627380_pt1 | contig 31465 bp, 36 predicted proteins | sample MGYA00513176_ERZ506896 | MGnify/ENA metagenome assembly ERZ506896
TTTATTATTCCCAGAAGAGAAATTATCGAAGAGGGGTGGAGCATGGCTCTGCCAAGTGGGGCGATGCTGCTTCCGTCTGCAAGCGTTACCGGGATAAGCGGTACACCCAAAATCTGATCTTAACCCAAAACTTCCGGATGGGGCTGGACTGCTATAAACACAAACGGAATTTAAATGTATTGGTCGTGGGTGGTTCCGGCGCGGGAAAAAGCCGGGCATACGCCGTAGTCAACATTATGCAGTGCAACTGTTCCATGGTGATTACCGATCCAAAGGGAGAACTTCTTCGGAAAACCGGAGGACTGCTGGAGCGGGAAGGGTATGAGGTGCGGGTGTTTGATCTTATTAACCCGGAAACGTCCTTTTGTTATAATCCCTTTGCCTATGTGTGGGATGACAAGGATGTGCTAAAACTCATCAACAACCTGATCCGAAACACCACGCCAAAAGGGGCGCAGAGTTCGGATCCGTTCTGGGAGAAAAGTGAGACTGCTTTGCTTCAGGCGCTGATGTTATATCTGTTACATGAAGCGCCGCCGGAGGAACAGAACTTCTCCATGATCATGGAAATGTTAGGCTCTGCCCAGGTAAAAGAGGACGATGAGGAATACCAGTCACCCTTGGATATTTTGTTTGAACGACTGGAGATGCGCAATCCGGAAAGTATTGCGGTGAAGCAGTATGCCATTTACAAGCAGGCGGCTGGAAAAACTGCCAAGTCTATCCTGATTTCTGTGGGTGTCCGTCTGGCAGCCTTTAACTTAAAGCAGATCGCCAATTTAACCTGCACCGATGAGTTGGATCTTTACAGCATCGGGGAGAAAAAAGTGGCGCTGTTTTGCTGTATCCCGGATGCAGATACCAGTCTCAACTATCTGGTGGGTATGATTTACAGTAACCTGTTCCAGACCCTTTACTATGTGGCAGACCGGAAATACCATGGGAAACTGCCCATTCCGGTACACTGCATCATGGATGAGTGGCCTAACGTGGCATTGCCCGATGACTTCGATAAGCTGCTGGCAACCATGCGGTCGCGCGCAATTTCCTGCAGTATCATCATTCAGAACATCGCCCAGATGAAAGCCTTGTTTAAGGACAGTTGGGAAAGTCTCATCGGGAATTGCGTGCGCCCAGAAGTCGCCAGCGCAATATAAATTGGCGACGTGGTACTTACAGGATACCGCCTTTAGCAAGCGGTAGGTAAAAGTATCAGGTGATGAAAAATCACAACCTATTATTCTACAACTTATCCGAGAGGGGAAACCCGAAGGGGAGTGTAGCATGTTGTCGCTTTTGTCAATGGATAAAAGCCTGAATGATAAGGTACTAATCCTGTGTATCTGAAAATTCAAGAATAAAAATTCGTGTATGAGGTACAAAGCTAAACTGCCTGAACGATAGCCAGAGTGGGGGAATCCGCACTCCGCATACGAAAAGGATTGAAACGTATGCTATTCCATGTTGGTTTCATTTCGCAGTTATGAAAGCAAGCGATACTCATGGAAGGACAACCGCAAGACAGCGGGTAAATGGCGAAAGTCGGTGCCGACAACACGAAACGCTAATTCTATAAATACTAACTGGGGATGACCTAAACCCGGTAACGGGCATGGTCACACAGCTCCCATAGTGGTTCGAGACGTTAATGACGTTCACATGGCGAAGGGGAGCAGCTTATTTACTAATACGATATGAAAGGACGGTGCGAGAGGCATTGAGAAATCCAATCCAAGTATTAAGTAGTTTGACGGAAAAGTCAAAGAATGAATCTTACAGGTTTCAGAGATTATATCGGAATCTGTACAATCCAGAGTTCTACTGGCTTGCATATAAAAACATATATGCAAATACAGGCAGTATGACTGCCGGTGCAGATGGAACTACCATTGATGGCATGAGTGACGAAAGAATCCAAAGGATTATTGAATCCATGCGAGATAAAAGTTACCTGCCAAAACCTGCGCGCAGGGAATATATTGCTAAGAAAAACAGTAATAAAAAGCGTCCGTTGGGAATCCAGTCGGGCAATGACAAACTGGTGCAGGAAGTAGTGAAGATGATTTTAGAAAGCATTTATGAGCCTGTGTTTAAGAAAACATCTCATGGGTTCAGACCAAACAAAAGCTGTCAGACAGCATTATACCAGATACAGAAAACCTTTACGGGAACGAACTGGTTTGTTGAGGGCGATATACACGCCTGCTTCGACAGTTTTAATCACCACACAATCATCAGATTGCTGAGAAAACGTATTGATGATGAAATGTTTCTACAACTCATCTGGAAATTTCTAAAAGCAGGCTATATGGAGCAATGGACGTACAATCGGACATACAGCGGAGTACCGCAGGGGTCAGGTGTCAGTCCAGTGCTTGCAAATGTGTACCTTCACGAATTAGATAAATTTATGGAGGAATATGCACAGAAATATAACCGAGGAAAGAAGAAACAAATGAACTCCGACTACAAGAAAGTTGTCAAAAAGGCATCCTATTATAGATGTATGGGCAAAAAGAAGTGGGCGGATTTATCTCCAGAAGAACGCTGGGAACGCAATAAACATTTGAAAATGCTTGAAAAGCAAACACGACAGCTAACTCCGACCGAACCTTTGGATGAGACGTATAAACGGATTCAGTACACCCGATACGCTGATGATTTCATCATTGGAGTAATTGGGAGCAAAGCTGACGTCGGCAGATTTCTCAGGGAAGAACTGGATTTGGAAATGTCCGAAACCAAAACCAAAGTTACGCATACAGGAGACAGAGCCAGATTTTTAGGCTATGACATTACGGTATCCAGAAGTCAGGATTTAAAGAAATCCGCAGGAGGATACAAAATCAGAAGCAATGCAGGAGTGGTGAAATTACTTGTACCCAGAGAAAAATGGGTGGGAAAGTTACTGGAATATCATGCAATCAAAATCAAGATTAACGAAAACGGAAAAGAAAGATTTGTTGTAGCCCTACACAGAGGAAAACTGGTAAATCAAAGCGATATAGAGATTCTGGCAAGATATAATGCGGAAGTTCGTGGACTTTACAACTATTATGCCATAGCAAATGATTCCTTCAAGATAGGCAGATTTGCCAATCTTATGAAGTACAGTATGTACAAGACATTTGCCTGTAAGTATAAAACAAATGTTCACGAAATCAAGCGCAGATATTGTGTTGGAGGTCTGTTTACAATCGCATACGATACCAGAGCAGGAAGGAAAATCACGACCTTTTACAGAGACGGGTTTAAGCGAAAAGAATCAGCTACGAAGTTTGACAATGTGAGCGAGCTTCCGCAGTTCTCAAAATACGCTAAAACCAACACTCTGAAACAGAGAGTGGAACGCCATACCTGTGAACTTTGTGGAAAGGATTGCAGAAATCTGGAAATCCATCAAGTAAAGAAACTAAAAGACTTAAAGGGCAATGCGGAGTGGGTACTCCTTATGCGCAAAAGGAGACGGAAAACTCTTGTGGTATGCCCTGAATGTCATAAACTGATTCATTCTTAATACCGTAAATATAATAAGCGGAAAGCCGTATACATCGAGAGGTGTACGTGCGGTTTGGGAGGGAGGGGACGCAAGTCCTGCAAAGGATGAGCTGAACCTTACCTCATGATGAATTTTTATACCTGGGCGGTAATGAAAAAGAGGGGCATAAATATGTCTCAGAACTACTGGGAAAAGAAACGTTGGATACCAATACCTACGGGCAGACCAAGGGGAGAAGCGGAAGTTATTCTGTGAATTTCCAACAGTCTGGAAGGGAACTTCTTACCCCGGATGAAGTGCGGCTTTTGGATAACCGGAAAGCGGTGCTGCTGGTGCGTGGGGAGCGTCCCATTCTGGATGAGAAATATGATCTGCATAAGCATGTGAATGTGAAATATACCGAGGATGGCGGTGCGCCTCCCTATGATTATGCGAAAGCACCGCTGTCCCATGAAGATGTAACCATTGATACCAGGAGATTGGATGATTATGAACTGCTCTCAGCGGAGGAGATCCTCGGCAGGGAACAGTCTTTTTGATTGGAGGAATGCCATTGAAGAAAAGAAATGAAATGCTAAAGAGACAGACAACAAACCATGCCACTGAACCGATGCCTATGGGCAGAGGACCAAAGCGTACCCTTGCTGCGTATGAAGCGCTGGTGCTTACTATGACGGTAGGAGGTATCCCGGTGCTTGCAGCCGGAGATCCCCTGTCAGTCATCAATAACCTGTCCACCTTTATCTTCTCCCTGATCCGGGCCATCGGCTTGATCTTACTGGGATTTGGTGTGGTGCAGGTAGGTTTGAGCTTAAAGAGCCATGATCCCAGCCAGAGAGCCAACGGGTTTCTGACGCTGGCAGGCGGTGTCATCATCACCTTTGCAAAAGAGATTCTGGACCTGATCGTTGGGTAGCAGGTAGAGACAGAAGCGGGCAGGGAGGACATCTTCCTGCCCCCCCGGTAAAGGAGGTGAGACTGTTTGAGTGATAACTGGATCGTGCAGAACCTAAACTCTGCACTGAACACCTGGAATGAGAAGCTGGCAGAAATCTGGACGCTCCTTACCCAAAGCCCGGAATCCTTTAAGGGCGGGACGATCTGGAGTGTCATCACCGGGATCAACGGGGCTCTGACTGCCATTGGGTATGGACTTTTGGTACTGTTTTTTTTAGCCGGGATCGTAAAGACCTGTGGCAGCTTTACAGAGGCGAACTTCCATTAGAGAACACATATAACTGAATACCGATTAGCTGGTGAAGCACTTGCAACTATCCAAGAAAGAAGCGGATATATGCAGGTGCTTTTCTTTTTCAAAAAATCAGAACACAGCGTCCAAAACCGGCTGTCCTGAAAGGCTACGAGGCGAGAGGGTAAAATCTCCCGCCTTTTTTGTACCTTGAAAACTTCACAGCAGCCGCCGGAGGGATACCTGCCGCAGAGGACAGTGCGCCATGATACGAGCGCACCCTCTGCTTCATTCATGCACAGCAGGGGCAGTGACAACGCCGCTTTGGGAAAGCGCGGAACCGTATGGACTGGCTGTGCCTACATATCCCCGTCCTTACGGCAGGGATATAAAAATTTTAAGGAGGTCAAGTGCTTATGGACAGAAAGAAAACCAGACGAAAGAGAAAGGAGGAGGCCCATGCAGAAGCTGAACATGGTGGACGCAGACACCCTGCTCTATCAGCCGCTTGACAAGCCCCGTTTTGTAGTAGACGGCCTGCTCCCCACGGGGCTGATTCTTTTTTGCGGCTCACAGAAAATCGGCAAAAGCTGGCTTATGCTGAAACTCTGCTTATGCGTGTCGGCGGGGCTGCCCTTCTGGGAAATGGAAACGAGGGAGGGCGATGTGCTGTACCTCTGTTTAGAGGACACCTTTTTCCGCATACAGGACAGGCTTTTCCGATTGACGGACGAGGCGGACAGCCGCCTGCACTTCGCGGTGGCAAGCTGCAAGCTGACGGCGGGGCTGATCGTGCAGTTGGAGGACTATCTGAAGGAGTACCCCGACAGCAGGCTCATTGTGATTGATACCTTGCAGAAGGTACGTACCGCCTCAAAGGACAACGCCTATGCCAGCGATTACGGGGATATTTCCCAGATTAAGGAGTTTGCGGACAGACATTCCCTTGCAGTGGCAGTTGTCCACCATATCCGCAAGCAGAACGACAGCGATGTGTTCAACAAGGTATCGGGAACAACAGGGCTGACGGGGAGCGCAGATGCGACCTTTGTTTTGGAAAAGGAAACGAGGGCTTCCGATACAGCAAGGCTCTACTGTGTGGGCAGGGACATCGAGTATCAGGAGTTTGTCCTGCGCTTCTGTGCGTGCAGTTGGGAGCTGGTGGAGCGAAAAGGGCAGGAACAGCTTGCAAGGGAAAGCATACCGCCTGTTCTTTTTCGGCTGGTGGCGTTTATGCAGGATAAAGAGAACTGGCGCGGCACAGCGACGGAACTTCTGGAGGGATGGAGGAAACAGACACGCCGCCTACGGTCATTACCAAGTGGCTCAACGAGTACCGCACCCCGTTTCTTACAGACCACCATATCCGTTATGAGTACCGCAGGAAGAAAGAGGGCAGGCTGATTGCGCTCATCAGGCAGGCGGATGACGGTGGGAGTGAAACGCCCCCTGCGTCTGTCATTGACGCTGCGGCAGAGTGAAACAGGCCAGTCCTGCCCTGCGGGTGACAGGGGTGACGGTGGTGACAGCAGGTTTGGGATACCCCCGCCCCTGTCACCCTTCGGGAGAACACCCCATAAACGCCGGTGTGCAGGCGTGGGCTTTCCCCGCCTCTTTCGGCGCGTCAAGCCACCCCTGCGGTCAGAAAAACCGCCCCCGGTTTTTCCGACCTACGTTTACAGGGTGTAACACACTACACCTTGCAAGCAAGGCAGTGTGCCAGACGTTCCCTCTGGACTCCCTTTTTGCAGGGCTTGCGCCCTGCTTCCCCGCCGCCTGCGGCTGCGGAAAAGGCGGTGACGGTGACAGTGCCATACAGTTTTAGGGGGTATCCCAAAAGCACCGTCATCACTGTCACCACCGTCACCCCGTCACCGCCCAAAGAACACCCGCCGAAAAAAGAAAGAAGGAGGTCAATGTTATGACCTATGCAATTCTGCGTTTTCAGAAACGCAAGGCAGGCTCCGTGGCTGCCTGTGAACGCCACAATGAACGGAAGAAAGAAGCGTATAAAAGCAATCCTGATATTGCTCTGGAACGCTCCAAATACAATTATCACCTTATCCAGCCGCCGCGCTACACCTACAAAAAGGAGATTAACCGCATGGTACAGGAGGCGGGCTGCAAGGTGCGGCGTGACAGTGTGATGATGGTGGAAACCCTTATCACCGCTTCTCCCGAATTTATGAACCGCTTACCGCCGGAGGAACAGAAAGCCTATTTTACAAGGGCGCTGGATTTTATCGCGGAACGTGTGGGAAAAGGGAATATCCTCTCTGCCATCGTCCATATGGACGAGAAAACACCCTATATGCACCTCTGTTTTGTGCCGGTCACACCAGAGGGGAAGCTGTCTGCCAAATACTTTTTAGGCAACCAGAAGAAACTTTCCGAGTGGCAGACCGCCTACCATGAGCGAATGTCGTCGCGGTGGAAGGAACTGGAACGAGGGCAGTCCTCTATGATTACGGGGAGAAAGCATATCCCGTCATGGCTCTTTAAATTGGGCGGGCAGCTGGATAAACAGTATGAGGAAATCGTCAAAGCCTTGTCGGACATCAACGTCTTTAATGTGGGGAAAAAGCGGGATAAGGCGCTCACCCTGCTCTCTGCATGGCTGCCGGAGGCGGAGAGGTTTTCAAGAGAGATCGGGAAACAGAGCGCCTATATCGACAGCCTCAAAGAAAAAATAGACCGTCAGGAGGATTATGCAGGGCGGCTCCAAGAGGCGAAATATGAGGAAGAACAAAAGGTACGAAAAGCCAACCAGAGGATTTTTGAATTGCAGCGCACCAACCAGCAGTTGGAACGCCTGCTTAAGAAAATCCCGCCCGAAGTGTTGGAGGAATTGCAGAGGCAGCACAAAAACAGGTCAAGAGAAAGGTAGGAAAGCCATTGAAAAAACAGGATTTTACGGTATTGAAGATTGCAGATTTACACCCGTTTCCCGATAACCCGTTTCGTGTAGCAGAGGACGGGCAGCTTGCGGAACTGGCAGAGAGTATTAAAGAGTTTGGCGTAGTAACGCCCATCATTACCCGTCCGAAGGAGGACGGGAACGGATATGAGGTCATCGCAGGACAGCGGCGTGTCCGCGCTTCACAGCTTGCAGGGATAGAAACCGTCCCTGCTTTTGTTTTGCCTTTAGACCGTGACAGGGCGATTATCACCCTTGTGGACAGCAATATCCAGAGGGAAAATATCCTGCCAAGCGAGAGGGCTTTCGCTTACAAGATGAAGCTGGAGGCGATGAAAAGGCAGGGCTTTCGCTTACAAGATGAAGCTGGAGGCGATGAAAAGGCAGGGGTTTCGCACAGATTTAACTTCGTCCCAACTTGGGACGAAGTTGCGGACAGATGAAAATATAGCGCAGGGGTTTGGCGTAGGAAAGACCACCGTACAGCGATTTATCCGCCTGACAGAACTGATCCCGCCGCTGTTGCAGATGGTGGACGAGGGGCAGATTGCCCTTACCCCTGCGGTGGAACTATCTTTTTTGAAGAAGGACGAGCAGGAAAACCTTCTGATGACGATGGAGAGCGAGGACGCTACCCCCTCTCTTTCACAGGCGCAGCGCATGAAAAAGTTGAGCCAGAGTGGGCGGCTGGATATGGATGCCATCTTTGCCATTATGACCGAGGAAAAGGCAAACCAAAAGGAAACGGTGAAGATCGGCATGGAGAAGCTGCGGAAATATTTTCCCAGAGACGCTACGCCCAAACAGATGGTAGATACGATTCTCCGCCTTCTGGAGCGTGAATTGCAGAGGAAACGAAACCGCGACAGCCGCTGATCTTCTTTTTGAGGAAGTAAAGCAGAAAGGAAAGAGGTTTGATGAAAGACATTCAATTTGAAATCGTAAAGGAAATCGCTGTCCTCTCCACAAGCGACAGCGGCTATACAAAAGAACTTAACCTGATTGCATGGAACGGGAACGAGCCGAAATATGACATCCGCAGCTTCTCTCCCAAACGAGAGAAATGCGGAAAGGGCATTACGCTGACAAAGGCGGAGGCGAAAAGCCTTCTGGCGGCTCTGAAAAAGGAACTGGAAGATTGAAATTTTGAAGGGAGGATACGCCTATGGCAAAGACGATGGAGCGTCCGAAAATCATTGTGCAGGCGGTTTATACGGGCGGCGCAGATATGCGGGAATGTTTTGTTTCCCTGTTAGTCCGCGAGGTACAGAAAGGAAACTGCTCTGTCCGCACCTTTGTGATTATAAAGCAACCGCAATACAATGAGGGCAGAAACCAAACAAAGGAGGCGATTTAAATGGTGGTATTAAGAGCAGCTTTATACTGCCGCTTATCCAAAGACGATATGCTTCAGGGAGACAGCGAAAGCATTAAGACGCAGAAAACCCTGCTGACACAGTATGCAAAGGAGCATGGCTTTCTGGTGGCGGAAATCTATGTGGACGACGGTTACAGCGGTCTGAATTTTGACCGCCCCAGTTTTAACCGTATGCTTGATGACATCGAGGCGGGAAAGATTGATGTGTTGATTACAAAGGATTTATCCCGTTTGGGGCGCGACCATCTGAAGGTTGGGCATTTCACAGAGATTTACTTCCCGATGAAGAACGTGCGGTATATTGCGATCAATGACGGTGTGGATACTGCGAACAAGAACAACGATATAGCGGCTCTGAAAAATGTGATGAACGAGTTTTACAGCAGGGATAACTCCAGAAAAGTCCGTTCCTCTATCCGCGCAAGGGCAAAGGCGGGGCTGTACCGTTCTGCCTTTAACCCCATCGGCTACCGCAAATCCCCGTATAACCACAACCGGCTGGTGATGGATACGGAAACCGCGTGGATTGTAAAACGGATCTTTGAACTTGCCAACGCAGGCATGGGAGCGCATAAAATCGCTGCTGTGTTCCGCAGGGAGCAAGTGCCCTGCCCGTCATGGTGGCTGCACAGCCGGGGTGAAAAGGACTACTCCAAGCGGTTTGAAAATCCAGAGAACAAGTATGAATGGTCACACACCGTCATACGGAACATTATTTCAAATCCCCTGTATTTAGGGCACTGCGTCATGTGCAAGACCGAGAGTATCTTTAAAGTCAACGCTTATAAAAAAGTGCCGAAAGAGGAATGGATCGTCGTAGAAAATACCCACGCGCCCCTTGTGACGCAGGAGGTGTTTGACGGGGCGAATGAAAAGATTTTGAGCCGCCGGAGGGATACGAACGATAACTTTGTATCCCCCTTTGCAGGGCTTGTAAAGTGCGGCACCTGCGGAAAGGCGTTGGGCCTGCGCTACTGGACGGAAAAAAGGCACAGGATTTATGTGTGTACCGCTTACGCCCATGATACGAAAGCCTGCACAGACCACCGTATTTTCTATGATGATTTATATAAGGCGGTGCTGGCGGATATTCAGTATCACGCCCGCCTTGCCTATGAGGACAGGGAAAAAGCGGTGGCCCTGGCGGTAAAGATGAACGCCAAAGCAGAGGGAAACAAGGGAAAAAGCAGCGCCGAGAGGCTGAAAACAGCAAAGAAACGCTATGACGAGGTGACAAGGCTGTTTGACCGTCTGTATGAGGACAGCGTATCGGGGCGTATCTCCAATGAGAACTTCCACCGCCTGATGGAAAAGTACCAGAACGAGCAGGAACAGCTTTTAGGGCAGATACAGGCGTTAGAAGCCGCCATGCAGGAGGTAAAGGACAATCAGGAGAACGCTGTCAGGTGGGCGGAACTGATGGCGCAGTATGTGGGGATACAGGAACTTACCGCTGAAAATCTCAATCTCCTTGTGGAACGGATCGAGGTCTATGACCGCAGGGAAACCAATGCCGGGGCAGAACAGATGATTAAAATCTGTTACCGCTTCGGCGGTTACATAGGGGAACGGATATTTGCCGCAAAGGTGCTGAAACACCCGAAAAAAGAACATATCCGTCAGCCAGAGGAAAGGAGACGCAATGAAGAAGTATCACTTGTATCTTAGCGAGGAAGAAAGGCAGCTTGTCGTCCATGCCCTGATTGGGTTTCGCAACAGGCTGATTGCCGGAGGAAGATATACAGACTGTGTGGACGAACTGCTGATGAAAGTCATGTACGCAAAGACGAAAAAAGTAAAAATACGATAACGGAGGGAACGACAATGGAAAAATCCATCTTTGAAAAAATGGGCGGTACATATGAACAGCGGGGAGACTATCTTCTCCCCTGCCTTATCTTACCAGCCGAAAAAGAACAGCCCATAGGCATATGGGGACAGCGGCATTTGCGGTATCTGAAGGAATACCGCAGAGCCACCTACATAACGCTTCTCACAAGCGGCAGGCTGAACAGTTACCTTGCTGATGTGGACAGGCAGGCGCAAACTCTCTTTTTTCGGTTAGTAAAAGCCATGACTGAACAGGAAGGTATAACAGAGCAGCTAAAGACAGAAAAACAGATGGAATGGGTGAGAAAATTAAATAATATTAACAATAGAGCAAAAGAAATAGTAAACTATGAAATCATATATAAAATATAAGATTTTATATATTAGTTTCTAACGATTATGTTAATGCAAACGCCTCTCCAACGTTCAATAATTATTGACAATATGGAGCAAATATGATAATCTTCTTTTTGAAGATAAATGAATTATCAAAAAGAAAACGTTTATTAAAGGAGGCATAAATTTGAGTTATTGTTCCGACTTAACAAGAGAACGAATTATGGAATGTGCGAAAGCGGAATTTTTAAAAAAGGGTTTTCAAGCAGCACAGCTTAAAGATATTGTTGCCGCAGCAAAGGTTACAACAGGTGCTGTATATCGTCACTTCAAGGATAAAGAGGCGTTGTTTTTTGCGTTGATTGAAGATGTTTACCATTATACGTTAGATTTTTTGGACAATGTGGAGTCTTATGATACGGTTGGAATCAAAGAAGCCATAGAGAGGGATTCTATTGAATCGTCATACATGCAGGCTATGAAATATGTTAACTACATGTATGAACATTTTGAAGAATATCAACTCCTGTTGAAATACAGCAAAGGTTCTCGCGTTGAAAACTTTATAGAAGAAATTGCAGATCAATATACGAAGCAAAATGCCCAATTTGTAAAAGCGGCATATGAAGCTGGATATGCTAAATGTCTGCCAAGCGATATAGAAATACACATTTTGACGCATGGATATATTACTGCACTATGCGAGTGTATTTTGCACGACGTTCCTTATGAAAAAGCGGAGGATTATGTAAAAAATATCATCAAATTCCAGCATTATGGATGGTATGGTGTATTAGGGCTTCCGATTAAATAAGTGGCTGTTGCCATTTATTTTTGCATATCGGTTAGTTTTTTCTAACTTTTTTGAGGAGGACTTTTCATGGAGAAAAAAACAAAACCAGGAGCAATTCAGCAGTTGTTGGATTATGCCGGAGATAATAAAAAACAATTATACTTTTCAACCTTTCTTGCGACACTGGGGGAATTATTCGGTATGACTCCATTCATTGCAGTATCGTTATTAGTCTCTGGGTTATTTAACAAAACAGCTACTATTCAGAATGTATTGATTCTATTTGTAGTCGCTTTAGGTGGTCATGTGCTGAAATTGTGGCTTACATATCAGTCATCTTTCATGTCTCATAAGGCCACATATAAAATACTGAAAAATATTCGCAGTACGATTGCAGATAAAATGCTTCGTGTTCCTATGGGTATCATGCTGGATACACCAACGGGGAATTTCAAAAATTTGATGGCAGATACGGTTTCTAAATTGGAGGATTCGATGGCGCATTTCATGCCAGAGATAACTTCTAACATAGTAGCGCCCTTGTGTTGTATTATATTGGTATTTATCCTTGATTGGCGTATGGGATTAGCCGCATTGATAACAATTCCTCTCGGCCTTTTGGGATATATTGGAATGATGAAAGACTATGTAAATAAAAGCACTACTTATATGAAATCGCAGAACGCAATGAACAGTACACTGGTTGAATATGTAAACGGGATAGAGGTTATTAAGGCATTTAATCAGGGAAATACCTCTTATAGTAAATTTACAGGTGCTATCAATTTCTTTCATGACAGCACTCTGGATTGGTGGAAGCAGAGCTGGCTTTGGTCAGCAGTCATTCAGGCTGTAATGCCTACAACATTGTTGGGGACGTTACCGATTGGAGCATGGCTTTATATGACTGGAACATTACCTCTGTCAGATTTTATCACCTGTATTATCCTTCCCATTGGATTTATTGCTCCGCTTATGCGAGTAGGAAAATACTCTGAACAATTTAATATGGTGAAAGCCTGCCTTGACCAAATACGGGATTTTATTGAGAAGCCAGAACTGAGTCGTCCAGAAAAAAATGTTGTGCTAGATGGAACAGCCTATCGGTTTGAAAATGTTTCCTTCGCTTATAATGAAACGGACGTCTTAAAAAATGTATCCTTTGAAATAAACCCCGGTACGGTTTCAGCGATTGTCGGTCCTTCCGGCTCTGGTAAATCAACAATCGCAAAGCTCATGGCTGGATTTTGGGATACTACAAAGGGAAAGGTTATTTTCGGCGGAAAGAATATCAAAGAGATTCCTTTCGCACAGTTGATGGATGAAGTCAGTTATGTAGCACAGGACAATTTTTTGTTTGATGAAAGTATCCGTGAAAATATTAGAATCGGTAAGCCGAGTGCGACGGACGATGAAGTGGTAGCTGCCGCAAAAGCTGCCTGCTGTCATGATTTTATCGTAAAGTTAGAAAACGGATATGATACAAATGCAGGAGATGCAGGAGGAAAACTTTCTGGCGGAGAGCGTCAGAGAATTACCATCGCAAGGGCGATTCTTAAAAACGCAAGAGTAATTATCCTTGATGAAGCTACTGCTTATGCTGATCCAGAGAATGAGTATCTCATTCAAAGTGCTATCAGCAAACTTGTAAAAGGAAAAACACTTATTGTGGTAGCTCACCGCCTTGCGACAATCCAGAACGCAGATCAAATTCTTGTGGTGGAAAATGGAAAAATTGTTGGCTGTGGCAGGCAGGAAGAACTTTTGTTAAAATGCCCGCTTTATCAAAGATTGTGGAGTGATTATGTAAGCTCGGCGGATCAAGTGGAAGGAGGAAAAGTTTGATATGCTTTCAATCATAAAGAGGATTTTGAGATTATCTGGAAAATATCGTTTCCGTGTAATTGCCGGACTGATTTTCAATGCTCTGAAATCCTGTTGCGCAGCGTTTGTATTTTTTGCGGTACTGTTAGTTATGTTAAATATCGAACATTTAACATCCGCTGTTATATGGCAAGCATTTGGAATTATTGCTCTTAGTGTTTTGGGGCGTTTTTTGTTTCAGTATTTGAGCGATGTGCTTATGAGTGCGTCTGGATATAAAATTTTTCGGGAGAAGCGTCTTGAAATTGGAAATCAACTCAAACGGGCGCCGATGGGATATTTTACAGAAAATAATCTTGGTACTGTACAAACTGTATTGACAACAACAATTTCCGATCTGGAAGGGAATTGTATGCTTGCACTAACATTTTTGGTAGGCGGTTTTGTTCAGGCACTTGCCATGACATTGATGTTGAGTGTGTTTTGCTGGCAGATTGGGCTTTTAGCTTTAGCAGGAATTTTAGCGGGAATTTTTGTGTTAGGACAGATAAAAAAGCGGGCTGGCGCGCATACAGAAGATATGCAAAATGCCCAAGAATTATTGGTGGGTAACGCATTAGAATACATAAAAGGAATTTCTGTTCTACGCATATTTGGAAAAGGAAAAGAAGGAAAAGGAAAAGTAGATCAAGCCTTTGAAAATAAGTGTCGCAGCGATATAGCGGTTACAATCTCTACTGCCGGAATTATGAAGTTATATGAAGCTGTATTTAAGATTACCAGTTGTTTGTTATTTTTATTGTCCGCTTTACTTTACTTATGGGGAGTTATTGCGTTGCCCTATTGCCTTTTGTTCATCATTTGTGCATTTTTAATGTTTATGGAATTGGAGTTGATGAATGACGGTGCTTTTTTGAGTAAAATGCTTGCTACACAGTTAGATCGGCTGGATCTCATTTCAGATATACCTGTTTTGGATACCGATGGAAAGGAGATTGTTCTGGAATCATATGACATTGAACTGAACGATGTTACTTTTGCTTATGATACCCGTCAGGTTTTAGATGGAATCAGCTTAAAAATCCCCCAGAATTCTACATGTGCTATCGTTGGGCCTTCAGGTTCGGGAAAAACAACTCTGTGTAATATAATTGCAAGATTCTGGGATGTAAACTCCGGTAGTGTTAAAATTGGAGGACATGACGTAAGAGAATTTACTTGTGACAGCCTTTTGTCATATGTAAGTATGGTATTTCAAAAAGTTTATTTATTCAATGATACGATTGAAAATAACATCAAATTTGGAAAACCTAATGCGTCTCATACAGAGGTGGTAGAGGCTGCTAAAAGAGCTTGCTGTCATGATTTTATAGAAGCGCTCCCACAAGGCTATGAAACGATGATAGGAGAAGCTGGCTCAACTTTGTCTGGAGGCGAAAAGCAGAGGATTTCAATAGCAAGGGCAATATTGAAAGACGCGCCTATCGTTATTTTGGACGAAGCAACATCAAGCGTAGATCCAGAAAATGAAAAGGCTCTTTTAGACGCGATCTTTGAATTGACAAAAAATAAAACATTGATTTCAATCGCTCACAGGTTATCTACTGTTCGGACGGCAGATCAAATTATTGTCATTGATCAAGGACATATTGCTCAAAGGGGAACTCATAAGGAATTATTAGAAGAAGGGATTTATCGTACTTTTCTGGAGTGTCGGGAAAAATCCATTAGTTGGAAGTTGTGAGGTACGTTGCCATGAAAAAACAATTTCCAATTATATCCTTTGAACATGTTTCTTTTCAGTATGAGGGGCAGACACGGGAAAATCTAAAAGATATAAACCTTACTATAAAATCGGGAGAATTTCTTGTTATTACCGGGCAAAGCGGATGTGGAAAGACCACTTTAACCAGATGTATCAATAATTTAATTCCGCGCTTTTTTGAAGGAACATTATCAGGCGAAGTCATTGTATCGGGACGTTCTATAAAAGAGTCGGATGCTGGTGAGGCTGGTAAAGAGATTGCTTCAATTTTTCAAGATCCTCGCAGTCAATTTTTTACTACAAATAGTTCCAGTGAGGTTGCATTTGCCTGCGAAAACTATGGAATTTCACATGAAGAAATTGTTAAACGTGTTGACAGAGCCTTTCAGTCGTTGAATATGGAGGATTTAAAAGACAGAGATATTTTTACCCTGTCCAGTGGAGAAAGGCAAAAAATAGCTTTTCTTGCAGCGACTGCTCTTAATCCTCAAATTTATGTATTGGATGAACCTTCGGCTAATTTAGATATTCATACAATTTTGCAGGTAAGAGAGATTCTTTTTGCTTTAAAAGCCGCTGGACACACGATTGTTGTTTCAGAACATAGATTATTCTATCTATATGGGCTTGCAGATCGTTTTTTAGTTATGAAGGAGGGACAAATTTTCGAAGAATTAACAGGCAAGGAAATGGCAGAGTTATCTGTTTCTCAAATGCACAACAGGAGGCTTCGTCCGTTAAATCTAAGCACAATACAAATAGAAAGGAAAAAATTTATTTGTCACTCGACAGTATTTTTCCAAATTAAAGATTTGAGTTTTTCGCATAAGTCCATGCCGGAGCTTCTTCATAACATTTCGTTAGAAGCCTGTAAAGGAGAAACGATTGCCTTGATTGGAGAAAATGGCTGTGGAAAAACAACATTAGGAAAAGTCCTGTCTGGTCTGATTCGCTGCCGCCGAGGGGCATTTTCCATTGACGGTCAGACTGTGAAGCAACGAAAATTAGCCGACTATGTGTACTTTGTTATGCAAGAAGCAGATCACCAGCTTTATACAGACAGTGTGGCGGAAGAACTAAGACTAGGCAACAAAAAAATCCAAGATATAGACGAAAAGATAGATAGTGTTTTGAAAATGCTCCATCTGGAAAACTTTAAAAACTGCCATCCGTATGCTCTATCAGGCGGTCAAAAACAGAGGCTGACAATAGGAGCCGCAATGCTTTCAGAAAAACCGATCCTTGTTTTGGACGAACCAACAAGTGGGTTAGACTGGGATAATATGTGTGCTGTTGCTAATGCTGTTAATTATATGCGTGAAACTGGAAAACTGGTCTTTATCATTACGCATGATCTGGAGTTTATCAGCTTGACTGCGACACGCGCTCTGCTTTTGAAAGAAGGGAACATTAAAGATGATTTACAAATGACGGAACAAAACAATTTCAAAATCGTAAAGAGTTTTATGATGGAGGAAGGTGGTGAATAAATTGAAAAAGCATGGTATATATTACGATTCTCGCATAAAACTTCTGTTGATTCTATTGACATCAGCTTTGGCGTTTGCTTTGGGTGGAGGCTTAACAGGCTTGTTACTCTTTGGCGTCGTTTGCCTGTTTGCTTTGCTAAGTGGACTTTGGAAAACAAGTATCAAATTTGCAATAGTTTATATAGTTCTGCTTATGTTGGCGCAAGTCCTTCCAATTCATTTATCTTCCGTGATAACATTCTTTTTACTAAGAATTTTGACTATTGCACTTGCTCTGAATATTCTGTTTCAGACTACGGAAATATCGGAATTGATAGCAGCGCTTCAGGCAAGTCATATCCCCCAAGTAATCGTGATACCAGTGGCTATCATATTAAGGTTTCTACCATCCTTGAAACAAGATGTTCTTTATATAAAACAGGGAATGAAAACGAGGGGCGTAGGATTGTCCTTTTGGAGGATAATAAGTCATCCAGCACAGACATACGAAGGCTTTTTAATCCCCATACTTATGCGCCTTCTGATGACAGCGACAGAATTATCCGCATCAGCAGAAACGCGAGGCATCAGCTATCCTTGTGAAAAAACTCATTATATATTAGTTGATTTCCGCTTAAGAGATAGTATTTTATTGATAGGTATGCTTGCTCTTTTTGCGGTTGTCATATGGACATCGTTCCAATCAATATCATTATTTTAAGGAGGATTTATTTCATGCAAACCGAAAACAAAAAAGGCTTTCAAGTAAAGGACTTGATCGTTACAGCTCTGTTATCTTTGTGCGCACTTGTTATCTATATTCTTTGTGCGTTTCTGTCTTTTTCTCCGTACACGATGTTAGTGGTAAGCCCATTGTGGGCACTACTAGCTGCTATTACCTACTTTCTTGTAGCAGCCAAAACTAAGAAGCCGTGGGCGCTGTTTATTTTTTGTGCGGTAACAGGCATTTATGGATTTTATCCGCCTATGATAATTTGCTGCCTTATTGCTGGCATTATTTCTGCATTGATCGCGTGGAAAACAGGCTGTACTAATGGAAAGACGCTTACGATTAGTTATATCATTTACATGATTTTGACGGCGTTCAGCGGTACATATATTCCGTTCCTGTTTTTCTCAAAGCAAACACTTGAGCAGTATGCAGGAATGTTTGGGGAAAGCTATTTGGGAATTTTACAGACGTTAGTATCACCTGTAACAGCTATCATAATGCTTGTCGTTGTTGCTATTTGTGCTTTTATCGGTGCGCTTATTGCTAAAAAATTGCTTAAGAAGCATTTTAAAAAAGCAGGCATGGTGTAAATGAAGTGATCATATTTGTCGGGAGGAGGCGTGCTATATGTCTTTAACATCTTCTATGGAGGACTTTTAGAGGCTGTGCTGGTGCTTCAGAAACAAAAGGGGTATGCCCGCTGTGTAGATGTATCAGAGTTTTTAGGGGTTACAAAGCCCTCTGTAAGCAGAGCTGTAAAAGAACTTTCTAAAAAGAAATGTTTGCTAAAAAAAGACGATGGCACACTCTCTTTGACAGAGCAAGGACAGAGTATTGCGAAACAAATTTATGAGAAACACCGATTTTTCACAAAACAGCTTATTAAAGCAGGCGTTCCCTGTGATATTGCGGAAGCCGACGCCTGCAGGCTGGAGCATGTTATCAGCGAAACAAGTTTTGCGAGGCTGAAAGAGGCTGCAACACAGGAACAGAAATAAATTTAATAGCTCTATTCTCCTGCCCGTTCAACGGGAAAAGAAAAAAACGTTGCAGGGCAGGTGATTTTGTGTGCCTGTAAAATGGTGGCGGTTTTGAAGTACATTTCAAGTCCGCCGCTTTTTTCTGCATGAAAGAACTTTTGCGGGATAGCGTGGCGGATCAGGAGCAAACCGCCATGAAATACATTGACTGTAAACCAATTACACCGTTAAAAAAATTCAAACTATTCAACAGAATGTGTCTACCAGTCAATGCGAAAATAGTCATAATTTAACTGAATATCTCACTTTTTGCACCCAGATAGTCGTTTTTTGTTGTCTGGGCGTTTTTCTGTCCTTATGCGTCTGGACGCATAAGATACATAGAAAGTGCCGCGCTCCGCCTGCCAATCTGAATTTTCAAAAAATTCAGATTGGAGGTAAAGGAAAGTGGCATATAACCACGGAAAAGAGGAACGCAAGTGGCGGCTCTGGAAAGAGGCGGAAGAAAAGATTTTACGGGCATATGGCGTTGATGAAAATATCATTGAAGAAATCCGTATCTATGACCGGGCCGAGTTTAATTCAGACCGTCGCTTTTACAGGCGGCTGAACGATATGGAGGAATACATAGAAAAGGTTGCCGATAATGGGCTGAATACGGAAATTAAAACAGTTTCCGCACTACTTGATGAAGTTGAAAATGAACACTTATATGCTGCCCTACTTAAGGTGGACAAGCATACATTGGAAATTGTCTTATTGAAAATGCAGGGGTATTCCACCAAAGAGATTTCCGCTATGTTACAGCTAACAGAAAAAGCTATTTACAAGAGAATGGACAGGCTGCGGAAAAAATTAAAAATATTTGATGACTAAGGGGAGAATTACATTCTCCTGCGGGCTATCGGGTGAGAGGACAAGCAGCCTCTCACCCACTTTTTTTGCAGGAGGACGTAACAATGGCGATACCTAAAAGGTCATATTGGCTTCGGAAAGTAGTGTCGGAAGAAGGCATGAGTTATCACATCAGTTTTCGGGACGGGCAAGGAAAAATTCAAGAGTTATGTGTATCGTATGACTTTTTCATGGCGTTTCGGAGACTGGAACTTGATGAAAGAAAATTAGAAAATTGGGACTATCGGCACAAAGAGTTTTCAGACATCATGGAGGAGACTTTGAACTGGCGGGCATTGCGGCTCCCTAAAAGTATCGAGGAGAGGATTCTTGAGGAAGAAAGGACAGAATTTCTCCACAGAGCGATCAATACACTGCCAGAAATTCAGAGGCGGCGATTCCTGCTCTATTATGAGTGTGACTATAAATGCTACGAAATCGGAGCAATGGAACATCGGAGTGCCGCTGCAGTAGCTAAATCCATCGCCAGTGCCAGAAAAAAGGTAAAAGAGCAGATGAGGAAATATCTGAGCGCATAGCTTTAAAAGCGTACCCTTGTATCTTCGGATATGAGGGTATTTGTTTTGTGTTCTTTAATGGAAATTTACAGACATGAAAAAGCCGGAACATGCCCTCAAAGCCTTTATCCGGTTTGCACTGGCACAAGGCGCCATCATGTATGGCATGGAATTGATGACAGCCCTGTTTTCCATTGTACAGGGGATCGTGTCTACTATCATGGCACAGTCGGGGATGACAAACGGGGGTGTGACAGAGCTCCCGGCAGAGATCGTGGAAAAGATCGAATCAGTAGGGATGCTGGAATCCATTCCCTTGTGGATCGTGACACTGCTTGGAAGCCTTCTGATCACAGTGCTGTCTTTTATCATGATCCTTACAGTATATGGAAGGATGTTCAAGCTGTATATGTATACCGCCATTGCACCCATCCCCATTTCCACCTTTGCGGGAGAGCCTTCCCAGTCGGTGGGAAAGAACTTTATCAAGTCCTATGCAGGGGTGTGTCTGGAAGGGGCGATCATTGCACTGGCCTGCATCATTTTTTCCGTCTATTCTGCCAGTCCGCCGGCCATTGGGGATACGTCCTTAAGTGCAGTGACCATTGTGTGGAACTATGTAGGGGAATTGGTATTCAACCTGCTGGTGCTGGTGGGTGCGGTGAAAGCATCTGACCGGATCGTAAAAGAGATGATGGGATTGTAGGAGGAAAGAACCATGCGTAAAGAAATATATGAGAAAAATGGAAATCAGGAAAGCAGTGATACACTGCCTTTTCATTGGGAATTTGGCAAGGAAGAGATCACCTTGAAAGTGTCCAGCTATGCCTATGGAAATGGGCTTGCGGTTTTGATGTATAGTCAAAGTGAAGGGGAGCTGGAATTATTTAGTGACTTGACGGTCAATCTTCCGGGCGGGTATGGACTGAAAACGCAGGAGGCATTTGTAAGCGGTGATTTTACCAGGGATAAGCTGGCCTTCATTCAAGAGAACAGGCTGGGAAAGGTGCTGCCAGGACAAGCCCGTTCAGGATTTGCCACCTACACCCCGGTGGCATTCGACTTTTCAAGGCTTGCCCAGTATGACCGGGAAGGGGTGGAAGAATTTTGCAGACAATGGGGATTGGATATTCCAAAAGAACAGGAAAAAGTCCAAGGGAAATCGACAGGAAAAAAGAAAAGAGAAAGAGAGAGATAGAAGTATATGGAAGTAAAAATGAACAAAGAGATCCGCAACTATCAGGAGTCCATGTTTATGGGACTGAACCTGCGCCAGTGTATTTTCTCCCTGCTTGCCATCGCTGTGGCGGTAGGGATTTATTTTGGCCTGGGAAAGTATGTGGGACAGGAGATGACCGGGTGGCTGTGCATCTTAGGGGCTGCCCCTTTCGCAGCCTGTGGTTTTTTCCAGTACCATGGCATGAATGCGGAGCAGTTTGCCTGGGCGTATATCAAGTCTGAATTTTTATACCCCAAGCGCCTGCTGTTTCAAAGTGAGGACTTGTACCATGCCTGTATGGAAGAAACACTGGCCCTGGGAGAAAAGACCAGGGGAGATGGTGCAGCCCTTTTGAAAAAAAGGGAACAGCGGGCAAAAAAGAAACGGATGAAACAGAAAAAGAGAACGGGAAGGAGTGGTGCGTTTGATTAAAACCTTACAACAGGCATTGAAAATGGACCGGGAGAAATTTAAAGTCCCAAGGTCTGTCCAGCAGGCGATCCCGATCCAGCGGATCTGGCCGGATGGAGTATTCCAGTCCGGGACAAAGTTTTCCAAGACCTTCCGGTTTTCCGATATCAACTATGCCATCGCAAGCAAAGAGGATAAGACGGAAATGTTCTTGGATTACAGTGAACTGTTAAATGCCTTAGATTCCGGTGCGGCGGCAAAGATCACTTTAAATAATAGGCAGATCAATAAAGAAGAATTTGAAGCATCCCTTCTTTTGCCAATGAAAGAGGACGGGCTGGATGAATACCGAAAGGAATACAACGAAATGCTGCTATCCAAGGTCAGCGGCACCAACAACAGCATCTATCAGGAACGGTATCTGACGGTCAGTGTCCATAAAAAGAACATCGATGAGGCAAGGACTTATTTTGCACGTGTGGGAACGGATATCATCACCCATCTGAGCAAGCTGTCCTCCATTGGGGAAGAACTGGATGCGGAACAGAGGTTACAGATCTTCCGGGATTTCTTTCGGGCAGATGAACCCCAGTGCTTTCCTTTCGATATGAAGGCATTTGCCAAAAAGGGGAGCAGCTTCAAGGATTGGATCTGTCCCCAGTCCATGGAGTTTTCCAAAGACTTCTTCAAGATTAATGAACGGTTTGGGCGGGTGCTGTATATGCAGGATTATGCCAGTTATGTCAAGGATGACATGATCTCGGAGCTGTGCGATCTAAGCCGGGACTTGATGCTGTCCATCGATATCCTCCCGGTACCCACAGACGAAGCGGTGCGTGAGATCCAGAACCGTCTGCTTGGCGTGGAGACCAATGTGACCAACTGGCAGAGACGCCAGAATGCCAACAATAACTTTTCTGCCATTGTGCCTTATGATATGGAATTACAGCGGAAGGAAACCAAAGAGATGCTGGATGACCTGACCACCAGGGACCAGCGGATGATGTTCGGCATCCTCACCATGGTGCATATGGCAGACAGCAAGAAACAGTTGGATTCGGATACGGAGAGTATCCTGTCAGTGGCAAGAAAGCATTTATGTCAGATGGCAACCTTGAAATGGCAGCAAGTGGATGGACTCAATACGGTACTGCCTTATGGCATCCGCAAGATCAATGCCCTTCGTACCCTGACCACAGAGTCTACCGCAGTGCTGATCCCCTTCCATACTCAGGAGATCATGCAGCCGGGCGGTATTTATTATGGGCAGAATGCGGTGAGCAAAAATATGCTGGTGGCAGACCGGAGGAAGTTATTGAATGGAAACTCCTTCCGATTGGGTGTCAGCGGTTCGGGAAAGAGTTTCTCGGCAAAAGAAGAGATCGTGGACCTTGCCCTGTCTACGGAAGATGACATCTTGATTTTAGATCCGGAGTCGGAATTCGGTTCTTTGGTGGAAGCGCTGAATGGGGAAGTAATCTCCATTTCTGCAACGTCCCATACCCATCTGAACGCGCTGGATATGGACTCCGCCTATGGAAATGACAAGAATCCGCTGATCGAGAAGTCGGAGTTTATCCTGTCCTTGTTTGAACAGTTGGTGGGGGCTGGCAACTTGTCTGCCAAGGAAAAGTCCATCCTGGACCGCTGTACCGCAGATGTGTACCGGGAATATATCCGAAGCGGTTATAAAAGCGAAGTGCCGACCTTGAAAGATCTGTACCGACAGCTCATGCTCCAGCCGGAAGAGGAAGCCAGGGGGCTTGCCTTGTCTTCAGAGTTGTTCATCAATGGAAGCCTGAACACCTTCGCCCAGAAAACCAATGTGGATACGAAGAACCGTATCATTGCCTATGATATCCGGGAACTGGGAGAGCAGCTCATGCCCCTGGGGATGCTGGTCACCTTGGACAGCATCTTCAACCGGGTGATCCAAAACTGGAAGAAAGGAAAGACTACCTGGGTTTTTGCCGATGAGTTTTACCTGTTGTTCCGGTATCAGTACAGTGCGGACTTTTTCTACCGGCTCTATAAGAGAATCCGTAAATACCATGGGTTTGTCACAAGTTTAACGCAGAACGTAGAGGAACTTTTGAAATCGGATACGGCAAGGCTGATGCTGGCAAACAGTGAGTTTTTGATCCTTTTGAACCAGGCTGCCACAGACCGGGACGAACTGGCATCTCTTTTGAACATTTCCGAGAACCAGTTATCCTATATCACCAATGTAGGCGCAGGTAAGGGTTTGATCCGGTGTTCCGGAAATCTTGTGCCATTTGAGAACAGCTTCCCAAAGAATACGAAGCTGTACCGTTTGATGACAACGAAACCAGGTGAATGCTAGTGAAAAAGATATTTTTGAGGGTGCTGCTGAACGTTCTTCGGCAGCATCCTTTTGGGAAGGAGGAAATGTAAATGGAAGAAGGAGAAACAGTGGAAATCCAGGAAACGAGAGAACCGCTTCGGGAGCAGGGCAGTATCCGGGCATTGCTGGAACTTTTGGAACAACAGGGCATGGAGCAGGAAAAAGGGGATGTGCTCCGTATGGCAGACTATATTGATTCTATGGAAATGCAGCTGGGAACTGTCCTAAAGGAATTGGGAGAGGTGAAGAAGCAATTGGGTGTGATGCAGGAAAGCAAGGTCAAACTCTTTGCGGTGAACACAATCCAGAAGGCGGAACATCAGGTGCAAACACTTCGTTTTCAGGTGGGAGAATGGAAAAGAAAGTTTGTGGGACGAGCAGAACAGGCAGTTATGGACTTTAAAGAAAAGGGGAAAGATGCCCTTGCCTGTGCGGTAAAGGGAATGCACCTTACTCAAGGCTTGCAAAAAATCCAATCGTCTCTGCATACTGTGATGCTGTCGATGGATCAGAAGATTGACCGTCTGGGGAGCATGGCGGAAGAACTGCATGTTGCCAAAGAGCATCTGCGGAATGCATTTCTGGAAGCGGGTGGAAAAGAGGTGCGAAAGCTCACAGAACGCAATTCCGAACAGGGAATCATCTTTCAAACGCAGAAAGTGCTATTCCAGTCTATGCGGAGTATCCATCAGCTGGAGCAGAAAACAGAGCGATTGAAACAGCAGGCTGAGAAACTGGAAGCAAGAGAAGGAAAACAATTGTCTGTGAGGAATACCTTGCAGGAACTTCGACAAGAACAACACCATCTGAAGCTTGGTAAAGAAGAAAAACAGAAGTCGGCGGTTCGATAAAGAGAAGTTTTTCAAAGGGAGGTGAAATCCATGAAAGAAGAAACAACCATTACCTTTCTTGCAGCGGAGTGCGGGGAGTTTCATGGGATGGGGGAGTGTATCGAATGTACGTCTTTAAAAGAAGCCTTCCGGCATTACCAGAGATTTTGCAAACGTTCCCCTCAGATGCTTCCGTCTTTGGAATTTTCCCTGCACCATGCAGAGGATCCTCTGTATAACGAGGGAGAATATCCATTGGCTACCGGGGAGAAGGGAAAAGAGTTACTATCCTATGTTCCCTACTATGCCAATCATCCGCTGGTGCAGGAAGCGGTAAGGGAATTGGAACAGCTGGAGAGTCAGCAGAAGAAATTAAAAAAGCGGGGAAGGGAACGTTAGAAAGTACAGAAGATGGGAGGTGTGTGATTGAAAGATATCAAAGAAAAAGTGCGGGATCAAAGTCCAAAGATCCGCAATCCTGCCTCCCGGCTTCCGAAAGAACTGGTGCGTTCTGCGATGCTGGAGACAAAAGAAAAGACCAGCATCATGGCAGATAAGATCGGAAGAGAAACGGGAGAGGAATCCCCGGTAGAATATGCTGGAAACCGGATAGAACGAGTGGAACAGCGGGCTGGGAAAGAAAGCGCTTTTGCAGCCTATCGTGGCGGAAAGAAGCTGGCAGTGAAAACCTATGAAAAGTTAAAAGAACAAAGACAAAAGCAGAGAGAAGCTGTTACCGCCCCTTTGGACGGGGAAACAGGAAACGGCGGAACATCTGCCCAGACAGGACAGGCAAGAGCAAAGAAAGGGCGCACAGGAGCCGGACGGAGCATCAAGGTCAAACCGGAAGCGGAGAAAACGATCAAGGAAGCCGGAAACCGGGCAGTAAAAACAGCGCCCCGCATGGTGAAAGCGTCCCCGGTTTCTTACAAGAAGGTGAAAACCCAGGCAATCTTACAAAAAAAACAGGCTCTAACATCTATGAGGGCGGCAAGGGAAGCAAAACGGGCTGCCATGCGTTCTGCCCAGGCAGCAAGACAAAGCGCCGAGGCGGCAAAAACAACTGCCAGGGGGCTGAAAGCTATGGCGGAAGCTGCCGCCCATGCGGTAAAGGCAGCTTTTGCAGCATTGATGGCAGGCAGTGGTATGGTATTTGTGATCTTGATCCTTATTGTAGGAATCATTGGCGGCGCTTCGTTTATCGGGAGTTCCCAGAGCAGCGAGCCGCTGAGTGCGGAAGTCCTGGCCCATACCCAAGTGATCCAGCGGTATGCCAGTGAATTTGGAATCCCGGAATATGTATCGGTCATCCAGGCAATCATGATGCAGGAAAGCGGCGGGAGAGGAACCGATCCCATGCAGGCCAGCGAGTGTCCGTATAATACCCAGTATCCTAATACGCCTGGTGCAATTCAGGATGCAGACTATTCCATCAAGGTAGGCGTACAGTATTATGCAGATTGTGTCCGGGAAGCCGGATGTAAAAGCCCACAGGATATGGACAAGTTAAAACTTAGTTTACAAGGCTATAATTACGGGAATGGGTACATCACATGGGCAATCCGAAAACATGGGGGCTATAGTGAAGCCAATGCACTGCAGTTTTCCCAGGAACAGGCAGCCGCCCATGGATGGCCAAGGTATGGCGATCCGGAGTATGTACCCCATGTGCTTCGATATTATTCCGGCGGGGGATTGTTTGCCGGACTTTTTGGAAAGGGGCAGCTTGTGACCATTGCGAAAAGCCAGTTGGGGAACGAAGGCGGCCAGAAGTTCTGGTCATGGTATGGATTTGACAGTCGGGAAGAATGGTGTGCCTGTTTTGTCAGCTGGTGTGCGGATCAGGCAGGACTTATTCAAAAGGAAGTAGTGCCAAAGTTTTCTGTTTGTACGGACGGTGTGGCTTTGTTTCAGGCAAAGAGAAAATGGCAAGGTGGAGGAAGTGTTCCGACGCCAGGAAGCCTCATCTTTTTTGACTGGAATCAGGATGGAGCCAGTGACCATGTAGGAATCGTGGAAAGCTGTGATGGAACTACGGTACATACGATTGAAGGAAATAGTGGAGATGCAGTAAAGCAGAATAGTTATACAGTGAATTCCCAGTCCATTTTGGGATATGGACTGGTTACTTATTAAAAAATGAGAAAAAATCAAAGAAAGGATTGCATTGTAGGAGCAGAGGAACAATGCTATAATAGAAAAGGTGGGCAGGGCTAATGTCCTGCCTGTTGATAAATACAAAAAGTACAATCATGAGATTGATAAAATAGAGTAATCAGGGAGTGGAATATTTGAAACGAGAAGAGATTTTTGAATATGTAAAAAACCAATATGGAACAGTTCCAGAGTATCTCTGGGAAACATCACCGAAAAGTGCAGTGCTTCGGCATAAAAATGGAAAGTGGTATGCAGTGCTGATGCAGGTTGAAAAATCTAGGTTGGGATTAGAAGAAGAGAGCATGGTAGATATCATCAATGTGAAGTGCGAACCGGATATGGTTGGACTTCTGACACAGACTTATGGTTTTCTTTCGGGATATCATATGAATAAAAAGTACTGGATTACAATGTTGTTGGATGGAAGGGTGAGCGAAGCAAAGATATTGGATTTTTTGGATCTGAGTTATGATTTGATAGATCAGAAGAAAGATTGATTTGTAAATAAATTTGAATGGTGTGCAGGGGATGAGAAAATATGAAAGCAATAAATATATACATTCAAGAATACAAGAGAATATGGCCACTGAATTTGAAAATATTTTCTCACAAAGATCAAAAAAGTTAAATGTAAAAGTATAGGAGTTTCTTGCGATAAAAACTCTTGTTGACTTGTTGCTGGATATAAATATAGAAATAAAGCATTTTGAGAATATTTTTGCTTCCTTTACGATAGAACAGATTGGAAAAGAAACAGAGTAGATACCTTACTCATGAGGGAATATCTCTGTGGTTGGAGACAGGAACTATAGAGGCAGGTGGAAAACAGGCAGAGCTTACAAAAAATGAATTGCGGATCATGTATTATCTTTTTGAGCATGACGGAGTCATCTGTACAAGGGCAGATTTGATTGAATACTTATGGGATAATCGGCTCTACTCAGATACATCTTACCACAATGAGGAATTAAAGTCACTAACCCGTTATCGTTTTGATAAGGTCAAAGAACGGGCAAAATTGAAAAGTTCTGTTTCAAGACTTGTCTGTATTCTTTTCCCGGAGCTGGAAAGACTTGTTCCTACGCTTCATATGGCATCCGTCTATTGGCATCCGTCTATGCTTTGCTTTGTGAATTTCCAAGTGCAGATGCTGTTGCAAATGCACATCTCACAAGGCTTTCCAACCTACTCTTTGATAGTTCGAAAGGCAGATATGGAAAAGATACTGCTGTCATGTTTCGTGACGCTGCAAGAAGTTCTATCGGTTCTCATATGCCTGCCAAGTCTTTGAAACTAAAGCACACCATAAAACTTATTCGGGAATTAGCGATTGAGATTGACGAGATTGAAGCAGCCATCAAACGAATCATGGATGAAGAAATCCAATCGCCAATCTTTACCATTCCCGGTATCAGTTACCGGATGGGCGCAATGATCATCGCTGAGATTGGGGATTTCTCTCGTTTTATTCCGCAGATAAGATATTCGCATATGCAGGAATGTCTCCCTCCACTTATCAATCCGGACAGTTAGACAACTGTTATTCCCATATGGAGAAACGAGGTTCCAGATACCTCCGGTATGCCCTTTACAACGCCACAAAATACGTCTGTCACTGGGATAAATCCTTTGGTGAATATCTTGCAAAGAAACGCTCGGAAGGCAAGCATTATAATGTTGCCATATCCCATGCCGCTAAGAAGCTTGTGCGATTGATTTTTGCAATGGAGAAATCAGGAAAAGCATATCTGCCAACTGCTTAATTTTTTTCTGTAAATATCTCCTTTTAGAGCACCTATAAAGATGCTCTTGTTGTCATACAGTTTTCAAGGTTCAAATATATCTGAAATGCATTTCTGCAATTCATTCAAAAAACTTTCATTTTAGACTTGACTTTTAATAGTTAGTCTTTCTATACTCATTTTCACTTCAAATGTCGTTCCGCCCTGCTCATTTCCATGAACCTCAATCTCCCCGTCATGCACCCGCACGATCTCGCGTACCATTGCAAGTCCAAGACCTACACCGCCAATTTTTCGGCTTCTTGACTTATCCACCCGGAAGAATGGTTCAAAGATCCGCTCTCGGAATGTCTCATCGATTCCATTTCCTGTATCTGCAATCGTCAGAACAACTTCTTTCCTCTTTCGTTCTGCCGATACCGTAACTTTTCCATCTGTATGGTTGTATTTAATCGCATTTTCAACAAGGTTATAAAGCATCCGATAGATCAGTATATCACTTCCTGTCAGCATCAGACCCTCGCCTGCATTCTCTTCTTTTTCATCTACTGTACTCTGCGATTTCTGTATCAGTGTAACACCTTTTTCCTGTGCCAACGGTTCCAGATCTGCCAGCACTTCCTCGATTAGTCCACAAAGTTCGATCTTGTCATTGCGCGCTACTGTCTGTAACTCACTCATATCCAGAAGTGTTCTGACCAACTTGCTGAGACGCTCGTTCTGCTCTGTCACCATCTGGATCGTCTCTTGCGCCGCTTCCCCATTCTCCGGATTTTCTGACGCATGATAGAGATCCAGTTGTGCTTGAATTAATGCCAAAGGAGTCCGCAGCTCATGTGCTGCATTCCCGGTAAACTGGCGCTGTGTCTCGAACGATTCCGACAGTCGCAAAAGCATCTTATTATAAGACGTACGAAGTATGTCCAGCTCTGCAATCTTATTCTCTTCGATCGTATAATCCGTCAGGTTCTGTGCCTGTACTTTTTCAACTGTCTCAGAAAACTCTCTGAGCGGTTTTAATGCACGGCCACTAATAAAATATGTCACCGCTCCACCAAGTAACGCTACAACACCTGTGATCAGTAGACTTCTGTTTCTATAATCGGATTTCGAATTATACACCTCCGTAGCAAATTGTGATGCAAAATTGTCCCACTCATTATCCGGAATCTCAATGTATAGTGCTTCCGGTGTTTTTCCCTGATCTGTAACTGTTTCCTGAAGTGTATCGATATAATAGACTCCATTCTTATATAAGAAAAATGTAAGGCATCCGCACAATACTGTGATCAACACTGTAGTAAGGATTGTCAGTCTCCACTGGAGTGATAATTTTCTCATGCTTTGCTATCTCCTCCTATCTTATAACCCTCGCCAATCCTATTTACAATCGGATCATAGCCAAGTCCCGCCTTGAGTTTTCTCCTCAGAGAAGACATATGCACACGAATAGAGCCGCTAAAACTATCCACAGAAGAATCCCAAACATGCTCAATCAACTCTTCCTGGCTGACCGGCCGGCCCTGATTCAGAAGAAGATACTCTAGAATCCCATTTTCTTTTCTCGTCAACGCAACCGGATTCTCTTCTGCATACGCCACTCGTTCTCTTATATCAAACCGAATGCCGTTGCATTCCAGGCAGACATTTTTCTGTATGAATTTTCGTCTCGTCAGACTTCTCACGCGTGCCTCGAGTTCCTGCAAATGAAATGGTTTTTCCATATAATCATTCGCACCTGCATCCAACCCTTCAATTTTATCTGCAATCTGACTTCTCGCAGACAAGATCAATACCTTTGTCTCTTCATCTTCTTTACGAAGTTCCCGAAGAATCTCCATCCCATCCACCCCAGGAAGATTAAGATCAAGCACGATCAGATCATACATTTCAGCATAAATCATATCCAATGCTTCTTCTCCGTCATTGCATACATCCACCTCATAGCCGCTCTGGTGCAGACTTTTCGCGACCATGTCACATAATTTCTTCTCATCTTCAACGACTAATAATCTCACTTTATTTTTCTCCATCTTCTTAACAGAAATTTTACACCTCCTATTGTATAATGCCAACATCGAAAAGTCAATAAACTGACTTTGAACATTGAAAGGAGTATTTTATGAAATCTGAAAAAGCATCACAGATTCTTTTACTTACAGCCGGTCTGGTTCTTTTCTTTGGCGGAATTTTCCGCGGCGAAGCCGCTGTAGTACTCAGCAAAGCAATAAAATTATGTATGGAGTGTGTCGGAATTGGATAAGAAAATGAAATCAAACAAAAACCCTCTGGTCCGCTTCCGCGGATGGATTCAGGCAGCTGCTACACTACTGACCAACATTCACATCCCGAATCTGTTTAAAGGGAAAATTTATCAGGGAAATGTAAAAACGATGTGCGTCCCGGGACTAAACTGTTACTCTTGTCCTGCCGCCACAGGTGCCTGTCCGATTGGAGCTTTTCAAGCCGTGGTCGGTTCTTCAAAATTCAAATTTACCTACTACATCACCGGATTTTTCATCCTGTTAGGTGTTCTGTTAGGACGGTTTATCTGTGGATTCCTCTGTCCGTTTGGATGGTTCCAGGATCTGCTGCATAAGATTCCGGGCAAGAAAT